>Ga0209011_1000037_pt1 | contig 92122 bp, 64 predicted proteins | sample BlaSpr_A8_OM1_M3_FD_187986 | JGI IMG/M metagenome (GOLD analysis project Ga0209011, IMG submission 187986) | Forest soil microbial communities from Thunder Bay, Ontario, Canada - Black Spruce, Ontario site 2_A8_OM1_M3 (SPAdes) (version 2) | ecosystem: Environmental > Terrestrial > Soil > Boreal...
CCAGCTCAACTCATTCGCCTCGGAAGTGACGCGCGTGGCGCGCGAAGTTGGCACGGACGGCAAACTCGGCGGGCAGGCGGATGTAAAGGGCGTTGCCGGAACGTGGAAAGACTTGACGGACAACGTGAACCTGATGGCCGCCAACCTCACCACGCAGGTGCGCGGCATCGCGAAAGTGGTTACCGCCGTTGCGAACGGCGACTTGAAGAGAAAACTCGTGCTGGAGACCAAGGGCGAAATCGCGGAGCTGGCCGACACCATCAACGCGATGATCGACACGTTAGCCGTGTTCGCCGACCAAGTATCCACGGTGGCACGCGAAGTCGGCATTGAAGGCAAACTCGGCGGCCAGGCGCGCGTGCCCGGCGCTGCGGGTATCTGGCGCGACTTGACCGATAACGTCAACCAGCTTGCCGCAAACCTAACGACGCAGGTGCGCGCGATCGCGGACGTGGCCATCGCTGTGACCAAGGGCGACTTGACGCGATCGATTGCGGTGGAAGCGCAAGGCGAGGTGGAAACCCTGAAAGACACGATCAACCAGATGATCGCCAACCTCGCGGAAACGATTCGCAAGAACACCGATCAGGACTGGCTCAAGACCAACATCGCGAAGTTCACCGGCATGATGCAGGGTCAACGCGACCTGCTAACGGTGGCGAAGTTGTTGCTATCCGAATTGACGCCGCTGGTCGGCGCGCAACACGGCGCTTTCTATCTGACGGAGAGCACGGAAACCGAGACGACGCTCAAGTATTTGTCGGGCTACGCATTCACCGAAGAAAACGGAGTGCCCAAGCAGTTCCGCATCGGACAAGGGCTTGTGGGCCAGTGCGCATTGGAAAAAGAGCGCATCCTGGTCACCAGCGTTCCCAACGATTACATTCGCGTGAACTCCAGCCTTGGCGGAGCGGCTCCGGCGAGCATCGTCGTTCTTCCGGTGCTGTTCGAGGGTGAAGCGCGGGCGGTTATCGAACTCGCGTCGTTCAGCCAGTTCAGCGAAGTCCACCTGGCGTTCCTTGACCTGCTGACAGAATCCATCGGCATCGTTCTCAACACCATTGCGGCTACGATGCGTACGGAAGAGTTGCTGAAGCAATCGCAAGCGCTGGCCGAAAAGCAGCAGAGCCAGCAACTGCAATTGCAGCAGACCAATGCCGAGCTGCAAGAAAAGGCGCAACTCCTGGCGGAGCAGAAGACCGAAGTAGAGACCAAGAACCGCGAAGTCGAGCAGGCCAAGGCGCAGTTGGAAGAAAAGGCCGAACAGCTCTCGCTTACATCCAAGTACAAGAGCGAATTCCTCGCCAACATGAGCCATGAGTTGCGCACACCACTCAACAACCTGCTCATCCTGGCCAAAATGTTGGCTGAAAATTCCGAGAAGAACCTATTGCCCAAGCAGGTCAAATTCGCAGAAACCATTCATTCCTCCGGAACGGACCTGCTCGCGCTGATCAACGACATTCTCGATCTCTCCAAGATCGAGTCCGGCAAGATGGACGTCGAGCTCGGCCCGGTGCAATTGATGCAGCTTCAGGACTACTGCTCGCGCACCTTCCGCCACGTGGCCGAAGGCAAGGGTCTCGACTTCACCATCGAACTCGACCCCACGCTTGGCGACACGATGCACACGGACACGAAGCGTCTGCAGCAGGTGCTGAAGAATTTATTGTCCAACGCCCTGAAATTTACCGAACACGGCTCCGTCCGACTGAAGATCTCCCGCCCCGCCGCCGGATGGCGCACCGCTCATCCGGTCCTCGGCCGCATCAAGAGTGTGGTGGCTTTCTCCGTAAGCGACACCGGCATTGGCATCCCGCAAGAAAAGCAGCGCATCATCTTTGAGGCGTTTCAACAGGCGGACGGAACGACCAGTCGCAAGTACGGCGGAACTGGTCTGGGCCTTTCCATCAGCCGCGAACTGGCGCGTTTGCTCGGCGGAGAAATCCGCTTGGAGAGCGCTCCCGGGGTTGGCAGCACATTTACTCTCTACCTGCCACAGGTGTACGTCAGCACCTTGCAAGCGAAGGTTGCGGAGCTGCCGCGTCTGCAGCCTTCGAGCGACACTTTGGCTCCCGCGCCGACAGTTGAAGAGAGCACAATTTCGAGCCTCTCGCCGCCGCACCTCGGCGTGACGGAAATACTCGCCGAGGACCTGGTAGTGGAAGACGACCGCAACAATATCAAGCCGGGTGATCCGGTGCTGCTGATCATTGAGGACGACGTGACCTTTGCGCGTATCCTCGTCGACATGGCGCACAGCAACAACCTCAAGGCGGTAGTTGCCTTGCGCGGCGCAACGGCGCTTTCGCTGGCACGTGAATTCAAGCCCGGCGCAGTGACCTTGGACATCGCTCTGCCAGACATGGTGGGCTGGACCATCCTGGATCGTCTAAAACACGATCCAGCCACTCGTCACATTCCAGTTCACGTCATTTCGGGCGACGACAACCGTCGGCGCGGCCTGGCACTGGGCGCGATGACTTACTTACAAAAGTCTGTGGGCAGCGGCTCAATCGACGAAGCTTTCAGAGCGATTCAGCACTCTATGGATAGGGGCATCAAGAAGCTGCTGGTTGTGGGAGAAGGTGCCCATCGCGACGATTTGAAATCGGCAATCGGCGGTGAAGACATTCAAATCATCACCGCAACAAGAGGAGAGGAAGCCTTGTTTCTTCTCGAGAAGGAGCGCGCCGACGCCATCGTCTTGGACATGCACTTGCAAGACATGAGCGTGCTGCACTTCATGCAAGAGGTTCACAAAGAGGGTAAGCCACCCATCATTCTGTTCGATGATAAAATGAATAATGGGGACGAGGTCGATCTAAGCGAGGTTTCTCAGTCCGGCATCATTCGCCATGCTTCTTCGCTGGAGCGCTTGCTCGATGAAACGGTGCTGATGCTACACCGGCCGGAGTCGGCGCTCTCCGAGCGGCAGCGCCAGATCCTCGCGGAGATGCGCAAGAACGATTCCGCGCTTGCCGACAAGAAAGTCCTGGTTATCGATGACGACCTGCGAAATATTTTCGCTTTGACCAGCCTCCTCGAGCACCACGATATTAAGGTGCTGCACGCGGAAAACGGTCGAGCCGGCATCGAGTTGCTTCGCAAGACGCCGGACGTCGACATCATCCTGATGGACATCATGATGCCCGAGATGGACGGCTACGAGACCACTCAAGCCATCCGCAAGGTTCCTGCCTTCCAGAACCTGCCCATCATCGCTCTCACTGCCAAGGCAATGAAGGGCGACCGCGATAAGTGTCTTGAAGCCGGCGCCTCTGATTACGTGACCAAGCCGGTGGACCTCGAGCAGCTTTTTGCGGTCATGCGCGTTTGGATTTCGCGCCGCTCTGAACGTGTACCGATTCGCGTTTCCTCGGGAGTCACTATATGAGTTCTTCTTCACGCCAGGTTCCCGGCGGTGCCGGCGCACGCGCAGGGGCTGCCGGCGCGCAACGCGAAGAACCGCTGCCACGCGAGAAGGTGAAGATTCTCCTCGTCGACGACAATCCGGACAACCTGGTTTCCATCGAAGCCGCGCTGGAGTCCCTGAACGAAGAACTCATATCCGCACGCTCCGGCACAGAGGCTTTGCGCTTTCTGCTCGAAAATGATTTCGCGGCTATTTTGCTGGACGTCAAAATGCCCGACATGGATGGCTTCGAGACCGCCGAGCTGATCCGCTCCCGGAAACGCAGCCAACACACGCCGATTCTTTTTTTGACCGCGTATCACAACGATGAGCACCTGTTTCGTGGTTACGATCTCGGCGCCGTCGATTTCTTGTTTAAGCCGATCGTTCCGGAAATACTTCGCTCCAAAGTCGCTGTTTTCGTCGAGCTCAGCCGCAGCGCGCAGCGCCAGCGCAAGCAAGCGGAGATTTTGGCCAAGGCTGAACTCAAATTCCGTTCCCTGCTCGAGGCCGCGCCGGACGCCATGCTCATCACCACCGGGGAAGGCGAAATCGTCCTGGCGAATTCCCGCGCTGACGACCTATTTGGCTACAGCCGTCAGGAGTTGCTGGGGAAAAACATTCGCGTTCTGGTTCCCTCCTGGACGCTAGACGGCTATCACGTTGGAGAACTATCCTCCGCTTGCAAGGATGGTTCGACGTTTCCCTCGGAGATCAGTGCCAGCCCCTTGCAGACGGAGGAAGGGCTCTTGATAACCAGCGCCATTCGCGATATCAGCGAAAGAAAGCGGGCCGAGCAGCGCATCGCTGAACAAACGCAGCAATTGCATGAAGCCAACCGCGAGCTTCGTCATCTGTCCTCGCGCATCGTGGCCATTCGGGATGAAGAGCGGAGAAGGCTCGGTCGAGAGCTGCACGACAGCCAGGGCCAATACCTGGCGGCCATCAAGATGAATCTGGAAATGATCGAAACCACGGACGCGGCGCTTTCTCCTGTGCAAAAATCAGCGTTAACCGAGGCCATTACTTTGTTGGAGCGGTCGATGCGCGAGATTCGGGTGATTTCGCATCTGCTTCACCCGCCCTTGCTCGATGAGATCGGTCTGCAAGCTGTCGTTCCTTGGTACCTGAATAGTTTCTCCGAGCGTAGTGGCATTCAAGTCGATTTGGACATGCCATCCGACATTGCCAAGCTGCCTGACCAAGTGGAACTCGCGGTTTTTCGCGTTTTGCAGGAATGCCTGACTAACGTTCACCGACACTCTGGGAGCAAGGCCGCCAAAGTGAAAATCCTTTCGGAAGAAAACAGCGTCACTCTGGAAGTCAGCGACCGGGGCCGCGGAGTGAGCTCTCAAAACGGCTCAGACCCGATAATGGGTGTGGGCATCACCGGAATGCGAGAGCGGATCAGAGAGCTGGGCGGGAACTTCGAAATTAATTCCAGCGTCGAAGGCACGATCGTACGCGCCGTCTTGCCGCTCGGTGAACAGATTGGCAGGCATGCCGTGAAGCTTCAATCTGATCTCGTCTAACTCCACAGTTGTCGCTGCTTGGCCGGGCCAACCTGAAGCATTCTTCCTTGGTCATACCTGCTAAATCAGATGTGTGCCAATCAGAGTTATCGAGGGGATTTTCCGTCCAAATCGCCCCGATTTGCCGAAGCCACTCGTTTGAGCTAGATTATGGGCGCTTTATACGTGGAAGAACGGCTGTAAGATCAGATTTCGGAAACTTTTACAAACATTTCCAATAATCTGGAGTCGAACGCGCTTGATGGATTGAAGGAATCGTAGTTGAAAGAATTTCATGAAGCTGAAAGTCAAACGCGGTCCCCGCAAGAATAGCAAGCCAGTTAAATCGTTGATCAAGGCACTCCGCATTCTCGACGCTCTTGGCGACTGCCCGAGCGGGCTAGGTATCACCGAACTTAGCGAAGCGCTCAAGGCGCCCAAGAGCACGGTGCATCGTTTGATCGCGACGCTCGAGGCTGTCGGTTACAGCGTGTTTGATCCTCCCACCTCCAAATACCTGCTGGGAACGAAGCTTGCCCGGCTGGGGGAGCAGCTCAATCATCAGTCTTCGTTGCTCACATTCGGAGTTCCCGCGCTCGAAGAGCTGACACGGGAGTGCGGAGAGGCCAGTCATCTGGCCATTATGGAAGGCACCGAAGTTGTGTACATTTCGCGGGAAGAGAACAAGGAGCCCATGCGGATTAGCTTTGCCATGGGGCATCGCGCGCCCGCGCATTGCACCGCCTTAGGCAAAGTGTTTTTGGCCGGACTTTCAGACACCGAAATCCGCATGTTGTATGCGAACACCCGTAGGCTCGAACGCCTCACTCCGCGCACGCAAACCAAGCTGCCGCAGATGCTGGCGGAGATCGCCGTCGTCCGAAAGGAAAGCATTGCGTACGACAACGAAGAGTACATGCCAGGGCTGCGCTGTATGGCCGCGCCGATCAAGGATTTTGCCTCGCGAACGATCGCGGCCATGAGCTTATCGATGTTCAAACACAAGATGACCGCGGAGCGACGCGCTTTCTTCAAGGACGCTCTGTTCCGCGCCAGCTCCGATCTCTCTGAGAAAATGGGGTATTCGACACCCCGCAGAGTCGCCATCTGACCCTGTTTATTAGTCTTGTTCGGCCGCTCCCGATAGTGTCATCGACCTGTGCTTGCTTAGCGTGTGTTCTGCATTGCGGAATGTCGTTCCGAAATAGTTCTTGACAACATCGGGAGTGCGGGTGTTAGCTACAGCACCATAAATCGAGGCGAGTGGCTTGGGGTGCCGAACCACGGTGAGAAATGGATTCGGCGCTGGAGGAGTGTGATGAATCGCTTTGGCAAGTCTGCTTGCATGCTTGCGTGTTTTTTCTCTCTCGCTCTCTTCCTGCGTTTTTCGACCGCCTGGGCGCAAACCGCCGCTACTGGCCAGATCATCGGCACGGTCACCGATCCCTCCAAGGCTGCCATAGCTTTGGCCACCGTGACCGTAGCGAATGAGGCCACCGGACTGACCAGAACTGCCAAGACAAACGCTGACGGTGATTTCGTTGTGCCGCTACTGCCGCCGGGAAATTACTCCGTGTCAGTGGCCGCTCCTGGCTTTCGGACGCAAACCAGCACGCATATCAGCGTCGAGGTGGCTACCACCGCAACTGTAAACATTCGATTGCAGCTTGGGGAAGCTAGCCAGCAGGTGACCGTCGAAGCTGCCGCGGATATTCTTCAGACCGAGAGCGCCACCAATGGCGGAGTTGTGAACGACAAAACGGTTCCGGCGCTTCCGCTGAGCAGTAGGAACTATACGCAGATCCTGGATCTTTCGCCGGGCGTCTCCGGTTCCGTGCCCAACGCGGGCAGCCTCGGAAAGAACTCCGTGGACGTGTTCGTTAACGGCGGCCGTATCATGGACAACAGTTACCAAATGGACGGACAGGACGTCGGCAACATGGAGACGCAAGGGACCGGAAGCATTCTCTCCATCGGTGGCATTTCCATTCCGAACCCTGATGCCATTCAGGAATTCACGGTGCAAACGAGTCTCTATGACGCGTCATATGGCCGCGGCGCCGGGGCCAACGTTAACGTCGTAACCAAATCGGGTACCGACAGAATCCATGGCGGCTTGTTTGAATTCCTGCGTAATGACATTTTTAACGCCAACGACTTTTTCCTCAACCGCCAGGGAGTCCCGAGGCCGCCGCTGAAGCAGAATCAATTTGGAGGCACAATCGGCGGCGCGATCATCAAGCGGAAGCTCTTTTACTTTGGCTCGTACCAAGGCACGCGGCAGATCAATGGGGTGAGTTCTAACTCCGTGGCAAACGCGATTCTGCCGGGTTTGACGGATGACCGCTCGGCCGCGGGCCTCGGCAGCCTTTTCGGCGGACTCAAGGGTGCGGACGGAGGAACGGTTGCCGCCGATGGCTCGAACATCAATCCCGTCGCCATCAAACTCCTCAACCTCAAGGTTGCGAATGGCGGCTTCCTGATTCCCACTCCGCAAAAAATCACCGGCTTGGACCAGCAAGGCGGACGCCAAGGGCAATCCTCGTTCAGCATTCCTTCCAAGTTCAACGAAGATCAGTACATCGTGAACGTGGACTATGTCGCCACTAGCAAGCACACCATCGCCGAAAAATTCTTCTATGCCAAGTCGCCGGAATTCTTGGCTTTCACCTCCTCCAATGTTCCCGGTTCCGGCACCACCGACTTGTTCAAAAATTGGAACGCCAACATCAAAGACACCTACGTGGCCAAGCCGACGCTCATCAACGAATTCAGCTTCGGCTATCACCGTGCGTTTGGACATGTCGCGAGCGAAAACGCGGTGACCAACCAGTCCATCGGCCTCACTCCTGGCTGCACTAGTCCGTTCATGCCGATCATGGTCATCGGCTCTCTGGAGCTGAGTGGCAACTTCAACGATGGACAGTTCACCGCTCCCACCGCGTGGGCCGCGCAGGACCAGATTTCCTGGACCCACGGCAAGCACAATCTCCGCGCCGGCTTCGGATGGGAGAAAGACATTGCTGATTCCGCCGACCAGGAAGTCACCCGCGGCGACATCGTCTTCCCTAGCTTCGAGGATTTTCTTCTTGGCATGAGCGCGGCGCAAAATGGCGGCCAGTTGAGCAACCTGATCGTCTCGGATGATCTCTGCGGCGATACCACGCGTTCTTTCCGCGTAAGCGGGCTCAACGGCTTCGCTCAGGACGATATCAAGGTGAACTCGCACTTGACCGTGAATCTCGGACTCCGTTGGGAAGGCATCGGCCAGACCTCGGACGGAGCAGGCAAGCTGGTGGACTTTTGGCCGTCGCTCGCCTCCAACGACGTGGCGAATAAGCCGTTCTCCGGATTTATTGCCGCGTCCAACTTCAAAGGCTCGCTACCGAGCGGGATAGCTCGCAATAGCAACGCCACGTTCGCCAAAAACGCCTGGTCGCTCAAGAATTTTGGTCCGCGCGTCGGTTTCGCGTGGACGCCTACGCGTTTTAACGACAAACTCGTTCTTCGTGGCGGCTATGGCCTTTACTTTACGCATCCGCCCGTCAACGACGCATTCCAGCTGATCGTCAATCCGCCGTTCTTCTCGCGCCAGACCAACATCGGAGTGCTGAACGCTCTTGCTACTCTGCAGAATCCATTCAATCCACCGTCGAATGAAGTTTTCCCCAACTTCGTTCCGCGAAGCGCAACCTCTGCGCTCACCATCAACTCCATCAATCCCAACTGGCAAGCCCCGCGAACACAGCAGTGGACACTGGGAATTCAGTTTGCGATCAACAGCTCGACCTCGCTGCAAATCAGCTACGTTGGCACGCATTCCGATCGCATCGAAACTACCAACCAGATCAATCAGGCCCTCTTGGCCAGCGCCAATAGTCCGGTAAACGGGGAAACGACTAATACGATCGCGAACGCCGTCAATCGCGTGCCGGTTCTGGGTATCGCGCCCAGCGGACTCAATCAGGCCGAATGGATTGGCATTTCCAATCACAACTCCCTGCAGCTCAACCTACAGCGCAAGCTGCGTCACGGCATCCAGTTCGGCGCCGCTTACACCTACGGCAAGACGTTGACCGATGTCACGGGCGTCGGCACGTTCCCGCTCGGCGGCGGCGCCTACAACGATCAGCTTAATCCCATGAATGGCTATGGACCCGCCGATTTCGATACCCGCCATCGTTTCGTCGCGAACTATCTCTGGAACTTGCCCGGTTTTCGCAACAATCAGGGCTTCGTCGGCAAGCTGCTCACCGGCTGGGGCGCGTCCGGCGTGGTTGTGGTGCAATCCGGACCCGCGCTGACCTTCACCGATCCCGCCGCCGGCAGTATCTTCGGGTTCGGCGGTCCTTTCAGTCCCGTCGGCGGCAGTTTGTGTCAGGGCAAGACTGTCGCTGACATTCAAACCCACGGTTCGGTTCAAGAGCGCCTGGACAATTTCTTCAACGCCAGCGCGTTCTGTTCTGCTCCCGCCATCGGCGACGGCACTGGTTTCGGCACGCTAGGCCGAGGGACCATTTACGGGCCAGGACAGCACAATATGGACATGTCCATCTTCAAAGACACTAGAGTTGGCGGGCTGAGCGAGTCCGGCACAATCCAGTTCCGCACGGAATTCTTCAACACATTTAACACGCCGCAGTTCGCGAGCCAGACGACTACGCAATTCTCCACCACCATCACCCAACTTGGCGCACCGACCTTCGGTCACGTCACGGCAACCACGGTATCTCCGCGGATCATTCAGTTCGGGCTCAAGTACACGTTCTAGTGGTTGCCGGCTGCGGCAAGTGATATACGTTCGTCCGGGGAGCGGGAAGTCTCGCTCCCCGCGTTGCGAGGGGGAGCGAATGCGCAAGATATTTTTAGGGATGGCTTTGCTGGGCCTCTGCTATGTGATGGTGCGCGCCCAGGAAAAATCTTCGTTTTCGCAGGTCACCAAAAGCTTTATCAGCGTGGACTCGCCGGCTGTGGCGCTGGAACATGTACGCGTCATTGATGGCACGGGAGCGGCGGCCGCCGCGGATCAAACCATTGTCATCGAAAACGGCAGGATTCGCGAAATCGGGAAAAGTGGCAGCGTCTCAGTTCCCTCCGGCGCTCGAATCTTGGACCTTACGGGCCGTTCTGTCATTCCGGGACTCGTTGGAATGCATGATCATCTTTTCTATCCGGCTGCTTCCGGCCAAACTCCCGTACCCGGTGCGCCCGCTCTCTATGGCGAAATGGGGTTCAGCTTTCCGCGCTTGTATCTCGCGGGCGGCGTGACGTCCTTGCGGACCACCGGGAGTTTGGAGACCTACACCGACCTGGCACTGAAGAAACTGATCGACATGGGAAAGATCCCCGGACCCAAGATGCATATTACCGGACCTTATCTTGAGGGCGCCGGCTCCTTTACGCCGCAGCTCCACGAACTCAGCGGTCCGGAAGATGCCGTCAAGCTGGTGAACTACTGGATCGATGAGGGAGTCACTTCTTTTAAAGCGTACATGCACATCACGCACGCTGAGCTCAGTGCAGCAATTAAAGCTGCTCACGCACGCGGCATCAAAGTCACCGGGCATTTGTGTTCCGTGGGCTTTACGGAGGCAGCCGATTTGGGCATGGACGACCTCGAGCACGGGATTGTGGTCGACCAGGAGTTCAACCCCAGCAAGCAGCCAGATGTCTGCCCGCCGTCTGCGAACGATCATCCCAGCGTGGAGAAAGTTGACGTCGAAAGCGAGCCCGTACAATCGATGATCAAGAAGCTTGTGCAACACCATGTTGCGCTCACTTCCACACTGGTCATCTTCGAAACCTTTGCTCCGGAGCAGCCACCTGTTCAGGACCGGATCCTGCAGGCTCTTTCTTTGCCCTCTCGCACGGACTACCTTTCGGTGCGTTCCAAAGTGGTGGGAGGGAAGGGCTCCGGAGGCGAGCTACTAAAAAAGGAAATGCAGTTCGAGCACGACTTCGTGAAAGCTGGCGGAGTGCTTCTGTCCGGCGAGGATCCTACCGGCTACGGCGGTGTCCTCGCGGGATTCGGAGATCAGCGGCAAACAGAGCTGCTGGTCGAAGCCGGCTTCACGCCGCTCGAGGCCATCCACATCGCCACGCAAAATGGCGCCGAGTTCCTCGGCGAAGGTGCGCGCATCGGCACACTCAAAGCCGGGAAGCAGGCCGACCTCGTGGTGATCAACGGTGACCCCAGCGAGAAAATCGCGGACATCGAAAATGTCGAGTTCGTCTTCAAGGATGGAGTCGGCTACGATTCCGCCAAGCTCATTCAGTCTGTGCAAGGCGCCGTCGGTTTGCACTGACATCACTCGAGCCGCGAACAAGGCGTTACGGCTGCGCGTACGCAGGCCGGAATTGTTGCTGTCTGTCCTCCCACTAGCGATACAATCGCCGCAACTGCTTTCGGAGAGAGTCCAGTGGGAGAAGAGCGTCGCCGAACACCCCGCTATCCCTTTATCGCTACCGCCGAGGTGGTAGACCAGTCCTCGCACGCCAGCATCTCTACGCGCGTGAGCGAGCTGAGCCTTCACGGTTGCTACTTGGACATGCCCAATCCCCTGCCCAAGGATACTCAGATCAAAATCAAGATTTATTCCGAGGGAAAATTCTTCGAATCCACGGGAACTATTGTCTACTCGCAACCAAGTCTCGGCGTGGGCGTTACCTTCCGCGAGATTCGCCCGCAATTTCTCAGCGTCCTGAAGCAATGGCTCCTCGCCGCCGCGGTTGCCAAATACGGCCGCAAAACATGACTTGAGCTGCGGCGCTCTTGCAGTGGCATAGAGAGAGAAAAATGAGCACTCGCAAAATAGTTTCACTTGCGTTACTGGTTGGCTTCACTATAGCAATGCTCACGTCGCCCACGATTTCGGCCGACGGCGAAGAAGCGGCTCTACGAGCGCTAGTTCCCAAGATCGTCGCGGCCTGGGGCACTATGAACATCTCCAAAGTCGCGCCATATTACGCAGCGGACGCCGATCTCGCGTATTTTGATATCGTCCCGCTGAAATACAACAACTGGAAGGAATACAGCGAGGGCGTTCAAAAGAACTTATTCGACCCGAACCGCAGCATCAGCGCCAAGCTCAACGATGATCTCGCTGTGCACCGCCGTGGCCCACTCGCTTGGGCAACCTTCACGCTTGGCATCGATCTCTTAAGCAAAGAGGGTACCAATTTGCACCTTAATGCGCGCTGGACCATGGTCCTTGAGAAGCGCGCAAAAGGCTGGATCGTCGTGCACGAACATGTTTCCGTGCCGCTTGGCGGCTCGTAATCCTCGAGTAAGGAAGGGGAGTCAAGTCGGGGATTTTTTGGTATTTGTCAACGATGCCATATGCAGGACTTCCGCGAGATGCATCGCCCCGCGGCCGGTGCTTTGCCTGATTTGCTCGCGGCAACTAAAGCCATCGGCCACGACTATGGTCTCGGGCGCGGCGTTTCGCACTGCTGGCAGCAATACCCGCTCGCCCACCGCTTGCGCTACCGCGAACTTGTCCCGTTCAAATCCGAACGGTCCGGCCATTCCACAACAGCCGGCATCCGGGCACTCCAGTTCCACCCCCATGCGGCGCAACAAAGCCTCCTCGTCGTTCATCTTCATTAGTGCTTTGTGGTGACAATGGCCGTGAAGAAGAATCTTTGCGACCAGTTTTGGAGGCGCGTATCCGGGCGCGTGATTTTCCAGAAATTCGCTCAGCAAGAACGTTTGTTGTCGTAATCGGCTCGCTCGCGCGTCGCGCGGAAACAAATTGCGCAACTCGTCCCGGAACACGGAAGCACAGCTCGGCTCTAGCACAACGATCGGCACACCGACGTCAATCTCCGCGCTCAGGGCATCCATGACTTTTGTCAGATATCGCTTAGCTTCAGTCAGCATACCGAAGTCGTACAACGGCCGTCCGCAACACAAAGCATCTTGCGGACATTTCACCGTAAAACCCGCGTTCTCCAGCACTTCCAGCGCGGCGCGGCTCGTCTCTGGATGAAAATAATTGTTAAAGGTGTCGGTCCAGAGCAGGACTTTCCGCTCTTTGGAGTTTGTTTTTTTCTCAAACAATACGGGCCGCTGCCGCTGTGCCCATCGCCGGAAAGTCAAGCGGGCAAATCGCGGTGTATGACGCTGTGGCGCGAGCCCCAAAATCAATCCTAGAAAATGCCGCAATCCCGGGGCACGGCTAAAAAAGTTCGCGACTCCCGGCGCCAGCGAGCCCCACCGCGCCCATCGATCGATCATCCCAAAGGCATATGCTCGAAGCGGGCGTCGCTTCCGTTCGTAATAGTGCGAGAGAAATTCGGCCTTGTATGTCGCAACGTCGACGTTCGCCGGGCATTCCGATTTGCACGCTTTGCACGAGAGGCACAAATCGAGCGATTTCTTGACGTGCTCGTCTTTCCAGCCGCCGCGCAGCACTTCGCCTTGCAGCAGCTCAAACAAAAGGTGCGCGCGCCCGCGCGTGCTGTGTTCTTCTTCTCGCGTGGCCATGTAACTCGGGCACATTGTGCCGCCATCATTTTTTCGACATGCTCCGAGCCCAATGCATCGTAGCGTGGCTTTCGCCAACGAGCCGTCATCCTCGGGAAATTGGAAATGCGTCTCCATTTTCAGCGGGCCGTAGTCCGCGCCGAGCCGCAAATTTTCGGTCGGCAGATACGCATCCACCACTTTGTGCGGATTAAGCTTGTTTTCTGGGTCCCAAGCGCGCTTGAATTGTCCGAATGCCTTCACCAACTCCGGACCAAACATTTTTGGCAGAAGGGCCGCGCGCGACTGCCCATCGCCGTGCTCGCCGGAAAGCGAGCCGCCATATGCAACCACCAAATCGGCCGCGCGCTCGATGAATTCGCCATATTTGCGAATGCCCGGTTCGCTTTCCAGGTCAAACGTGACGCGCATGTGCACGCAGCCATGTCCGAAATGCCCGTAGAACGCTCCCCGATACTGATATTCGTTCATGAGCCTGCGAATATCGCGCAAATAGGCGCCCAATTTTTCCGGTGCTACCGCCGCATCGTCCCAACCTTCCCATTCAGCCGGCGCGCCGGGAGCAAAGGCTGCTGCGCGCGGCCCAGCCTCGCGGATCTGCCAGACGGCTTTGGCTTCACCCGCCGAATACAAGCGCATACTGGGCGACACGCTGACATTTTTCAGGCGCTCCATCAGTCGCAGTGCAGTGTGGCTTGCTTCCCGTGCGTCGTCCGCGCCGAACTCCACAAGCAAGAATCCGCCGCCCGCTGGCAGCAGCTCGAGATTCGGCGCTCCCTTCCTGCGGAGTCCATCGACGATGCTTCCTTCAAACCCTTCCAGTCCGATTGGTCCGAATTCCAGAATTTCCGGAACATGGTCCGCGGCGTGAAACGCGTCCTTGTAGCCTAGTCCGAGCAGTACGCGGTGCTGTGGGCTGTGAATTAGCTTCAGTTTTGCTTCCAGCACGATTGCGCAGGTTCCTTCCGTGCCCACCAGCGCGCGCGCCACGTGAAATCCAGCCTCGGGCAGCAACTCGTCCAGGTTATATCCGGAAACGCGCCTGGGAATTCTTGGAAAACGCGCGCGTATCAGGCCGGCATACTCCAAGCGAATTGTTCGCAGCGTACTGTAAATCTCTCCACGCCTGCCGCCCAGCGCGATAATTGCTTCCAGCTCGCTTTCGCTCGTTGCGCCCACGGTCATCTGCGAACCGTCGTAGAGCAAAATCCGAAGCTCTTCAACGTTGTCGACGGTTTTTCCGCCGAGGAGCGAATGCGTGCCGCACGAATTGTTTCCGATCATTCCGCCGATGGTGCAGCGGTTGTGCGTGGAAGGGTCAGGGGCAAACGTTAGCTCGTGGGCTTCCGCACGGTTGCGTAGAGCATCCAGAACTACGCCAGGTTGCACGCGGGCGGATCGTCGAGCTGGATCGAACTCCAGAATTCGATTCATGTACTTCGTGAAATCCAGCACTACCGCGACATTGCAGCACTGTCCGGCCAGACTGGTGCCCGCGCCACGAGGTAGCACCGGCGCTCCGAACTTGCGGCAGGCTGCAAGCGTCGCGATCAGATCTTCCTCATCGCGGGGCACGACTAACCCGATGGGAACTTGGCGGTAATTCGACGCGTCCGTCGCGTACAGCGCGCGACTCCCACGATCGAAGCGAACGTTGCCTTTCACCTCGCGCTTCAAGTGTTTCTCGAGATCTGCCGCGGCTGCAAATGTGTCGACGGGTTTTCCGTGAGAGCTAATAGGCAATGGCAGGCGTTGATTCAAGGCCCGCTTACTTTAGAACAAATCGTCGAGGAATGGTGAATCGATTAGAGCTTGCCATGCCACCGCAGCACTCGGCATCAGAACAGTTTTCGGAAGACCTATGGCAACGCTTTCAGCGGGTCTCCGTTGCCTGTTTCACAATCAGCGCGGGAATTTCCTGCTGCTTTATCAAATCGTCGTAAGACTTCACGTCCGCGGAAACGATGGCTTTCCACTTCGTCAATTGTACATCGACAGCTTTGCTCAGCATGTCGAACACTTCATAGGACTGCTTTGTTGGCGCGGTATCGGCGCTGGCGACCACGCCGCCCAGCGCGACTAGGTGATTGTTCAGGCGGACGGGAAAATTCAAGACGTCCTGTCCGCTTTTCGCCTTGGTTTGAATCAACGCTTCCTCCACCTCGGTCATTTTCTTATCCAGTGATTTGCCAGCGTCGGCAATTGATTTCCCTCGCGGGTCGTTTTTCAGCCGCTTGTCGATGGCGTTTATTTGTTCCCGCAAATCGCGGACCTGGTTGATGGCGTCATCGGTCTCGGTGACCTTGTCGCGTATCTTAATCAAAAGCGCGAACTGCTTTTCGAGATCGGCTTGCGTGACCGCCAGGCGCGGATCAGGTTTAATCTCGAGGGGCGCCGTGTAGCTCTTGCCCAGCACGGTGAGCTTCACTTGATAATTTCCGGGAAGCGCGCGCGGCCCGCTCGTGCTGCCTCCCCAAAGTGGCGCGTGAGGGACTTTGCTGGCGCCCTCGTAATCGAGGTCCCAGACGAAGCGGTTCAGTCCGGCGTCGGCGGGAAGCGTGCCGGCATTGCGATCAGGCGCACCGAAGCCTTCATCCTGGTCTCCGTCCTCTTCTTTTTTGGGGAAGTGGCGAATCACTTTGCGAGTTGCATCGAGGATGTCGAGCGTAATCTTGGGAGCTTCGCCCTCGGATGCTTTCGAGTCGGACTTTGTGGCGGCTTCCTTTGCATCGGCGTTTTGCGCTTGCTCTTTCGAATCGCTGTCTTTCTTTTCGGATTCTTTCTTGTTGGCATCCGGTTTCTTCAACGAGGTCTTCAGCCAATAGTCGATTACCGCACCGGCTGGCGGATTTTTTCCCGTATTGGGGCCGCCACCAAAGAAAGACCCACGGAACAGTGTGTGATTGGCGGCAGCCGGCGTGAACAAATGCGCGACATCCTGAGACACAGAGTCGCTGTACTGCTCAAGCGGCGTGATGTCGTCAAGCACCCAGAAGCTGCGGCCGTGTGTGGCGATAATCAAATCATTGTTCTTCACGACGAGATCGTTCACCGGCGAGAGTGGCAGATTCAACTGCAGCGGCTGCCATTGCTCGCCATCATTGAAGGAAACAAACACTCCGGCTTCAGTGCCTGCTAAAAGCAAGCCGGCACGCCTGGGATCAACGCGCACGGCGTGGACATAGGCATTCGCGGGAAGGCCATTCACGAGCTTGGTCCACGTTTTCCCGAAGTCGGCGGTTTTGAATACGTAAGGTGCGAAGTCGTCCATTTTGTGCCGTTCGACAGCCATGTACGCGGTGCCTGCATCCTTTGACGAAGCTTCGATCATGCTGACGGTGCCCCAATCCGGCATCGCCTTGGGGGTTATATTTTCCCAGTGTTGGCCGCCGTCGCGGGTGAGGTGCACCAGACCATCATCGGTTCCGGCCCAAATCAAATCCTTTTGCGCCGGCGATTCGACGGCGGAAAAGATCGTGTCGTACACTTCGACGCCGGTATTGTCTTTGGTGATCGGACCTCCGGAGGCTTGCTGCTTTTGCTTGTCGTTGCGAGTCAGGTCGGGGCTGATGATGCTCCAGCTCATACCGGCGTCGATGGTTTTGAACAGGACCTCACCGGCAAAATACAAAGTCTTTGGATCGTACGGAGAAAACGCTATCGGCTCGGTCCACTGAAAGCGGTGCTTAACGTCGGCAGCAGCCCAGCCGATAGGATTCACGGGCCAGGGATTCACGGCCTGTGTCTGGCCAGTGCGGTGATCGTAGCGGGTAATTTCGCCGCCATAAGAGCCGGCGTACACGATTTGCGAGTCGTTGGGATCGGGAGCAATGTAGCCGCTTTCGCCGCCGCCGACATCGTACCAATCTGGACGGTCGATTCCGCCGTCAGCGCTGGCGCTGGCGATGCCGACGGTGGAGTTGTCTTGCTGCGCGCCGTAGATGTAATAAGGAAAGCGATTGTCGGTAGTGACGTGATAAAACTGCGCGGTTGGCTGGTTGTAAACGCTGGTCCAGCTCTGTCCGCCGTCTGTGGAGATGGTGGCGCCGCCGTCGTTGCCGTTGATGATCCGCTTGGGATTTGTGGGATCGATCCAGAGGCCGTGGTTGTCGCCGTGCGGCACGCGCAAAACGTTGAACGTTTTGCCGCCATCGTTCGATCGGTAGACGCCGGTGTTTAGAATGTAGACAGTCTCGGCGGATTTCGGATCGGCGAAGATATGCGAATAATACCAGGCGCGCTGGCGAAACCGGTGATCGTCAGTGAGAAGCTGCCAGTTCTCACCGCCGTCATCAGAGCGATAAATGCCACCTTTCTCCGCTTCCACCACCGCCCACACGCGATTCGGATTTGCTCCGGAAGCGGTTACACCGATGCGCCCCAAGATTGTTTCAGGCAGGCCGTGAGCCTTTATTTCTTTCCAGGTCGTGCCGCCATCCGCGGAGCGGTAGAGGCCGCTTCCGGGACCGCCGCTATCCATGCTCCAGGGAGTGCGTCTGGCCTGCCAGAGGGCTGCGAACAAAATGTTGGAGTTGCTGGGATCGAAGGTGATGTCAATCGCACCGGTCTTCGCATCCTTGTATAGGACTTTTTCCCAAGTCTTTCCGCCGTCGCGAGTGCGGAAGACGCCCCGCTCTTCATTGTCACCGAAAGGATGTCCTAGAGCAGCGACGAACGCGATGTCCGGATTTTTCGGGTTCACGATCAGGCGGCCTATGGCATGTGTGTCGCCAAGCCCAACAAATTTCCAGGTCTTACCGGCGTCGATGGATTTGTATACCCCGTTTCCGCCGACGATGTTGCCGCGGATGCAAGCTTCGCCGGTGCCGACATAGATGATATTGGGATCGGATTCGGAAACCGCGAGCGCACCGATAGAAGGCGAGGCGTCCTTTTGTTTGTCAAAGAGAGGCTTCCAATTGAGGCCCCCATCGGTGGTTTTCCAGACGCCGCCTGCAACGCCGCCAAAATAATAGGTGTTGTCCTGGCTGACGACGCCGGAGACGGCAAGAACGCGTCCGCCGCGAAACGGCCCGATGAGGCGATAGTTGAGCGCTTTCCACGGGCCTTTGTCTTCCTCGTCGTCCTTCTGGGCAGCTGCGGGCGCAGCAGGCGCCGACTGTGAAGTTTCCTGCTTTTTCTCCACTCTGACCTCTGCGGATTTTTTCGGTTTTTGCTTCTGAGCGAATGTAGAAGTGACGACCAAGGTGAGAAGGGCTAAGACCGCAATCGTTCGCAATGTTTCCTCCACGGGGCATAATTGAATGTCGAATCCTAAACGCTCACGGCAAACAAGCAAAGCCAAAATATCGTCGCGACTGCGACGGCATTTTCTTGATTCGCCGCGAAATAGCTTCATGTAATCGTTGGCTACTTACGCTGCCCGTAATAGGCGTCGCGACCGTGTTTGCGGCGGAAATGCTTGTCGTGAAGGCGCTGGGAGATGCAGCGCGCCTTCGGATTTGCGGCGATCGTCTGGGATGCCATGACGGCAATTTCTTCAACGATTACCGCGATGTGCGCGGCTTCGGCGGGCGTGGCGCCCCAGCAGAACGGAGCGTGCCCGGCAACGAGTACGGCGGGCAGGTGCAGCGGATCGAGCTTCGCGAAGCGCCGAACGATTGCATAACCGGTGTTTGCTTCGTAGTCCTCTTGAATCTGCGCCGGGCGCAGCGGCTTGGTCACCGGGATAGGGCCGTGGAAGTAGTCGGCGTGCGTCGTGCCGAAGCAAGGTATCTCGCGCTGCGCCTGGGCCCAGGAAGTCGCCGCTCGCGAGTGCGTGTGCGCGATGCCGCCGATGGAGACGAAATCGCGATAGAGAATCAAATGGGTGGGCAGATCGGAGGAAGGGCGCAGTGATCCTTCGACGACCTTGCCGTGCAGATCGGTCACGACCAGATCCTTCGGCTTCATTTTGTCATAGGGAACGCCGCTGGGCTTGATGACGACCAGGCCTTCGTTGCGCGCGATGCCGCTGGCGTTACCGAACGTGTAGAGCACCAGCCCACGTCGCACCAATTCCAGATTGGCTTCCAGCACTTCTTCACGCAGGGTTTTCAGAATCATGCATGACCTCGCGCCGCGGCGGCGACCCGCCGCAATGTTGGAAGGATGCTACCGGCGGGAATCGCGGGTGCATTCGAGCTGCCAAAGGCGAAGTAGAGTTCGCGATAGAGGGCGTAAAGCTCTTCGTATGTTTGGGCGGCTTTGGGCTCGGGTTCGACGACACGATACTCGGGGCACAGCGTGTCCTGCGCTGCTTCCAGCGAGCGAAAGGCGCCGGCGGCTAGCGCAGCGAAAATCGCGGAGCCGAGGCTGGTAACGTCCGTTTTTGGGATCAGCACGGGCTTGTTCAGTACGTTGGCGTAAACGCGATTGAGCACTTCATTCTTCTGCGGAATGCCGCCGGCATTGATGACGCGCCGGATAGGGACGCCGTGCTGTTCCATGCGTTCCAGGATAACGCGGGTGTGGAAGGCGGTGCCCTCGATTGCCGCGAATAACTCATCTTGCGCACTGTGCGTCAGATGCCAGCCCAGCGTGATTCCGCCCAGTTCAGGATTGACGAGGACTGTGCGGTCACCGTTGTCCCAGGTTAGGCGGAGCAAACCGGTTTGACCTGCCCGGTACGAAGCCAGATCCTGCGATAGCGCGGCAACGCTGGTATTCGCGCGGCGAGCGATGGCCTCAAAAATGTCCCCGGTGGCGGAAAGGCCAGCTTCCACGCCGGTTTTCTTCGGATGCACGGAGCCGGGTACAACGCCGCAGACGCCCGGGATGAGGCGTGTATCGTCGCTCATTGCAATGATGCACGTAGAGGTGCCGACGACATTTACTACGTCGCCGGTGCGCGCGCCGGCTCCGACCGCATCCCAGTGCGCGTCGAAGGCGCCAACTGGAATGGGAATGCCGGGGCGGAGGCCAAGTTGCGCGGCCCGTTCGGGAGCGAGGTGGCCAGCGAGGTGGTCGCTGGTGGCGTAGCGGCCGTCTAGTTTGGAACGGACGTCGGTGAGAAGGGGATCGACGGAAGCCAGAAAATCTTCATTAGGCAGGCCGCCGAGGGATGCGTTCCACATCCATTTGTGGCCCATTGCGCAAATGGAGCGCGGTGCGGCGGCGGGGTTGGTGATGCCGGAGAGGACGGCGGCGACCATATCGCAATGCTCGAAGGCGGTGGCGAAACGCTCGCGCTTAGCCGGGTTGTGGCGCAGCCAGTGGAGCAACTTGGAAAAGCCCCACTCGGAGGAATAGGTTCCGCCACACCAATTTATCGCTTGGAGTTTTTGGCGGTGAGCGGTTTCGGTGATCAGGGCGGCCTCGCGCCAAGAGCGATGGTCGCACCACAGATAATATTCATCGAGCGGTTGCAAATTTGCATCAACCGGAATGACGCTGGAGCCAGTGGTGTCGACAGCGAGGGCGGCAACTTGGTCGCCGGAGATGCGCGCCGCCGCGGTTGCTTTGCGGGTGGCTTCGGTGAGGGCGCGCATGTGGTCGTTGTGGCTTTGCGTGGCGTGGTCGGGGTCATCTTTCTTGCGATGCAGAGGGTACTCGGCAACGCCGGAGCCGAGGCGGCCGCGCCCAGTGTCAACAAGGGTGACGCGCACGCTGAGGGTGCCGAAATCTACGCCCGCTACGATGGCCATGAAGTGGTTTCCAAGTTGGATCGCGCTCGCGGCTGCGGCATCCCTTGCTTACGCGTGCGCGTACATGTCCCAGCCGAGATAACGCGTGGTCGCCTCGTGGATTATCGGCCCGACCGTCGAAAAATTCGCGGCGACGTGATGCTCGAATCCGTTTTCGCAGATGTAGTGCAGGAGTTTTTGCATGTTGGGAATTTCCACAACTCCAGCGCCGCCGAACGTTTCCAGTGGATCGTCCGTGAAGCGCCCTTCACCGGCGTAGCCGCGAATTTTGCCGGTCAGGTCATCGGTCGAGAAGCGTGCATAGCTCATAGCGCCGGATTTCACGCGACCAACGCAGGTGCCAAAGGTGTTCTCCTTGCCCACCGTGCCGGCGATGATGGCTTGAAAATCCATCTGTACGTCTTTAAAAAAATGTTTGGGCAAATTGCTGCAGTGGAAACACACCGCTTTGTTGGGATCGCTGCCGTAGTTGTTGTTCCAGTCGAGCAAGGCGCTCGGCGTTTGCGAGGCAAGTTGCAGCGCGTGCATTCCCAGGACCCCGCAGACGTCGACTTCGCACGCGCTTGAGATCAGGGAATCGCTCATCATGCTCATGACCGTGCACGGGACCACACCAAGGTTTTCTTCAAGTGAGGTCCAGCACTGCACGGCGCTGATTTGCACCTGCGCGCTATGCATCCAATCGTCGATCACCGCGCCGAGCTTGGCCATTTTGAGCAGCGCGGGCTGGGGGATGCCACTGGTAGTGACATAGCGCTCGATGTTGTTTAGTTTTTGCACCGCGCGGTCATCAGTATCCTTCATGCGTCCGATGCGGCCGATCACCTCGGAAAGGTCCAGCGTTTCCACGGTAATGCCATTGGCTTCAAGAAGTTTTTCGCTGTAGCGCACAGTGTTGAATGCCGCAGGCCGCGCACCAATCGCCCCGATGCGGAGATTGCGCAAGCCCTTTACAACGCGGCATACACCGGAAAACCACTCCAGATCCTTCTTGAATTCCGCGGAGCTAGGCGAGACCGTGTGCAATGTCGTCAGCGAATAGGGAATTCCATATTGCTTGAGGTTATTGCATGCGGACATCTTTCCGCAGAAGCTGTCGCGCCGGTGCGCGATGGTCATTTTCCCCGGTGCGTCCGGAGTGGCCTGCACCAGCACCGGAACGTTCAGCCGCGCGAGGCGCAGGGTATCGGCGATGGCGCGCTCATCGCCGAAATTCGGAAGTGAGACCAGCACGCCGTCGATCTCGTCCCCGTGAGAGCGGAAAAGGTCCGCGCAGCGCCGTGCGTCGGCCAGCGTCTCCGTGGACCCGAATTTGCTCTGCTCCGACGTGAGACAGAACGCCTTGTGGCCCTGCTCACCCAGGACACGCAGGACTTCCTCGCGCCCATCCCGCGCCAGCACGTCGGGGAAAAACCCCCGATTGCCGATAATGACGCCGAACGTGCTCACAGAGTCCTCCGCGGCCGGAAAGCATTGATGTAGGCGCCGCCGAGCACAACCATAAGACTGCCCCACCAGACTGGCGCATGCAAATTTGCAAGAACGGTTGGCGGGGGATTCTGCCACTCCGCGATTCCGCTGGCCAGAATCAGCGCTCCGTAGGTCAGCAACAGCAGGCCAACGAAGAACCAAACCGGAATAATGTGATGCTTTTCGCTCATGGGCCCTACCAGAAAATGACTTGCAGAATCACGAAAAGTGCCAACGCCACGCCTGCCCAGAAAATCGGCTTATGCAGCAGCGGTACGTTTTCTTCCTTCGGTATCGGCGTTACACCGTACACGAGTCCGGTCAATTCCACCGCAGGCTTGGGCGTGGTGGCGAGGCTCACCCCGACGGTGACAAGGACGCACACCAGACAAGACCACAGCGCCTGATACATATCCTGCGCCAGTCCCTTGGCCAATGGGGAGAGCGCAAACACTGCGACAAGGTCGTGATCGATCTTCATCGAAACGAATATACCAATCGCGGTAAGCGTTCCAGCCAGCAGCCCAAGGAATCCGCCTAACGGTGTCGCGCGCTTCCACAGCATGCCGAGCAACACAGTTCCGAAAAGTGGCGCGATAAAAAAACTGAACAGCGCTTGCACGTAATCCATGATGCTCGCAAAACCCATCGCCAAATATGCCGTTCCGATGCTGATAAACAAGCCAATGATTGTGCACCAGCGGCCCATAGAGACGTAATGTTGGTCCGTGGCGGTCTTGCGGATATAGGGACGGTAGATGTCGTAAGTCCAGACGGTGGCGAAGGCGCTGACGTTGCCGGCCATGCCGGCCATGAATCCAGCGACCAATGCAGTCACGCCGAGGCCCATCAATCCCGGTCCGCAATAGCGCGCCAGCATCAGCGGCAGGACGTCGTTGTAGCTGTGCTGCCCTGGCTGCAGCGCGCTTTCAGGTACCAGTTTTTCCGGAAGCACCGCCAAGCCGATCAAGCCCGGGAGAATCACGATCAGCGGCACCGCCATCTTGAAAAACGAGCCGATAATCGGGGCAAGTTTAGCGGAGCGCAAATTCCTCGCCGAGAGCACGCGCTGGACCACCAGAAAGTCGGTCGTCCAGTAGCCCATGGAAATCACCGCACCGAGCCCGAAGACGATTCCGGTCCAGTGCATGCCCATCGGATTGTCTTCAAAACGCCCGAGCGTGCTCCACGCGTGCGTGAAGTTCTGGCCCGGGAAATTGTGCTGAATTCGCGCGACAAGCCCGTTCCATCCACCCGCTTCAATTAGGCCGAGGATGGGAATCAGCAGTGCACCGAACCAGATGAGGAAAAACTGCAGGACCTCATTGAAGATCGCAGAGAACAGTCCGCCGGAGGCCACGTAAATTCCCACTGTCAGCGATGAAACCCAGATGCTGAAGTGAATGTTCCACCCGAGCACCACCTGCATCACCTTAGCCATGGCAAACATGTTCACGCCGGACATAAGAATGGTCATGAAGCCGAACGAAACGGCGCTTAGCCCGCTGGTCGCTTTGCCATAGCGCAGTTGCAGATAGCCAGGCACCGAATGGGTTCTCGATATGTAGTAGAACGGCATCATCACGATGCCGAGGAACAGCATTGCCGGAATCGCACCGATCCAATACCAGTGCGCCGCAAGGATTCCGTACTGATAGGAAGAGCCCGCCCAGCCGAGCAGCTCCAGGGACCCCAGATTTGCAGAAAGAAAACTGAGGCCCGCCACCCACGCCGTCATCTCGCGGCCTGCCAAGAAAAAATCTTCTCCGCTTTGCGCAAAGCGCTTCAGGTAGAATCCGATGCATATAACGACAAAGAAGTAGATCGCGATGATGGCCAGGTCGACCGTAGAAAGACGCACCAGTCTCTCGGGGATCAGCATTGCCAAAGCATGATTCATCGTCAGGATTTCACCGCCTAGTGAATTCCTTCCATGAGGAGTTCGATACTGCGTGTTGGTGGGAGACTATACCGTGCGGATTTCGTGTTGTCGAACAATATCAGTCGCGCGCCTTTGGGAGCCAGACGCCTCCAGCGGGCGCCGACGGCCGATGCGCTGAAGCACTCATATATCCTGGCTGCTACTTTTCCAGTAGGGCGCTCAACATTTTTGCGATGCGCGCTTCTTGGCCGATCACAGTTTCGTCATGCCGCGCGGCGGCCTCGCTCTGGGCCATCTCTGCAAGCTGCGCGGCCAGCACGCGCACGGCGACGTCTCGCGCCACGTAGGCTCGCTGCCACGGTGCAATCGCCACCCAGCCGGACGCGTCGCGTCGAAGCTCCCAGCGCAGTTTTTCGCGCCGCCGCTTGAAATCTGCTCCATCGTCAGCGATGCGCACGTGCGAATCAATTTGCAGATGCGCCCAGCCCTTGTCGCGTTTGGTTTCTATTCGCTCAACGTGAAGCTCGTCAAAAATTACGATCGGCGTTTTTACATTGAGAGGCTCTGTGGTGCGCAGGGCGTATGCGGCGGCAGTGGCGAGTTCAGAGATTCCGACAATAGCTTCCGCAGCAGTGGGACGTCGCTGTTCCGGCGTGATTAGAATGCTGGAAGGGACCGATTCCGCCACCGTGACGGTTATGGGTGCGAGGGGAGCCGCACTCGCCTTCGAGCGCATCGACGCTTCTTCCGTTGCCTGCTTCCCGTTTGCCTTCTCTGCTTCCTCACGTACTTCTGTCGTTGCCGCGTTGCTTCTGCGCGACGAGCTGTTCCCGCTGGGTGAGGCCGGTCGTGCGGCCTTGGCAGTTTCCACATCCGAGCCAGCGTCGATCACGTATCGGTATAACCGCGGCCTCCCCCGCGATCGCCAATACGGCCCTAGGTAATCTTCAGCCTGCAAACCGGACCGCACCAAGCTGTAAAAGCTGTGTTGCCTGGGATTTAGCACGATGCCGACGTGACCGGGCCAAGTGATCAAATCTCCCGCCTGCGCGTGTCGCACCCGGCGAAAATTTCCACGTCCGGCGTACAAGTCGAACGAGCTCGCATAGGGGTATTCGTACCCTGCGATGGAATAAACTTGATGGACCAGGTGGGAGCAGTCTTGGGCGCCGCGAACTGGCTCGTCCTGCGCCAGCGCCGCAGCGGCGATGGCGCGTCCTTGCTCGGCAGTTAACAGACGTGGCGCCGAGCCAGTCTCCTGCGGAAGCGCCGCCGCGCGGCAGCGTTGAACGAATGCGCCTAATGTGAACGTGCAAACCAGACAAGTCCATCCAGCCATTCGCAGTAGGCGGTTTGCTCCAGTTAAATGTTTGTTGCCGTCGGTCTGTACCATGATCCGATAACCAGCAGCCAAGAATGCCCTGTAATAGGATGCCTGGCGGTACCGGGCGGACAATAGGACTTGCCGTGAACGTAAAGGCTGAACGAACGGCCGGGTGCAACTGAACTTGTGGGTATGCACGGGAAAAGCGGATGCGAAGGAAGTGGTCGGGGCGAAAGGATTTGAACCTTCGACCTCCTGGTCCCGAACCAGGCGCGCTAGCCAGGCTGCGCTACGCCCCGACGACGCACTCAGACTGTTCAGTCTGAGCGTGACCTACAGCTTAACACAGGCGACTGTGGCCGCGGAACGGGGATTCACGCCCAAGAAACCATACGCCAAAGAAAGATACCGCCGGGAAACTCGTTGTTTCCCGGCAGCCAGTTTGTAAGGGGTTGTCGGCTTAGAACTCGTAGCGCAATGCGAACTGCATCACGCGCGGGTTGGTGGAAAGCCGCTGATATTGACCAAAGGTTGAACCCGAAAAATCCATCGTGGCGTTGACGCTAAGCGGATCGAAGCGCACGGCGTTCAGCACGTTGAAGACTTCCCAGCGCAATTGCAAGCTGTGTCCCTCAGCAAAGGGCATCTTCCAACGCTTACCGAGTCCCATGTCGAGGCTGAAGTAGCCGGGACCGCGCAGGAAATTGCGCTGCCCGGCTTCACCGGGGAACGGCTCGCGGAAGGAGCTTTGGGCGGTGTCAAAGTTGGAGAATGCGCTGACTATGCTGGGATCACTGGGATTGTGGAACGTGCCGGTCTTGACCGGCCCGGTCTGGTAAGCATTTCCAGAGAGATCCCAGTCCGTCGGCCACTGATACCCGTTCGTTACGCCGAAGGGGAATCCACTAGTTAAACGGAACAATCCGGAAAGCTGCCATCCGCCGATGAAGGCGTCTAGCAGCTTGTTAGAGTTGTGGCCGATCCACCGGTTTCTACCGAACGGCAGATCGGCAACCCAGTTGGCATTGAACTGGTGCGTGGCGTCAAAGTCGGAGACGGAGCGGAATTGGAACGGGCTCCAGGCGTTTTGGATCTGGGCGCCGGTGCCGTTGATGATGCCGGCGCGTTCGGCGTCCGAAGACAGGTCGATGGATTTGGAGAATGTGTAGTTGAAGTCGAACTGGATGCCATGCGACATCTTGTGCTTCACCGAAACCTGTAAGGCGTTGTAGTTGGCAGTTCCCATCGACTTCCACATATAGAGAGTTGCGAACTGCGGATTATAGAAAGCGAATGGTTGTCCACTGGACGAGTAGCAGGCGCCTCCGGGGCAGTCGCCTGGGATTCCGAAGTAGTCCCATTCCAGGAGCGCCGTGGTCTCGTTCAGTGAATTGCTGCAGAACAGGTCAAAGGCAGCCAGAACTGGATTGCTGGTAGAGGCGGGCCCACTGCCGCAGCCTCCACCGCTACCCAGTTGGTAGACGCCTCCGGCAGTCACGGGTTGCACCATATTCTGCCAGTACTGAACGATGTTGGAGGACAGCATGGAATTGGAGAAGGTCGAATCGTCCACCCCAGAGCGATACAATTTTGCAAGCGCGGTTGCCGCAGTGAAGTAATCCACGCCGGATGTCTTGTCTTTGAGGTTGAGCGGGGTCGCCACATCCAACTGCGTCAGCAACCGATGCGATGCGCGACCCACATAGGCAAGCTCCAATGTGAATCCGCCGCGCAGCTCGCGGGCGATCGATAGATCGAAAGTGTACGCATAGGGAGTCTTCAGTCCTTTGTCGATCGAAGAGCCAATGTAAAACGTCCCGGTCGGGAATGTTTGCGGGAATACCGCCGGCGGCGGTTGCAGGAAAATGGTCGTGCCGTTGTTGTCGGTTGTGGGGACAGAGTGAATGTCGGTCAAACGCGGAGCGGAGCTGACCGTTTCAAATCCGGCAGGGTTGGAAAGTTCCGTGGAAAGTCCGAACGATCCGTACTGGTTGAAATCGTTCACAAGACCCTGTCCGAAGCGATCGTAGACCATGCCAAATCCGCCACGAACGGAGGTTTTGCCGTCGCCAAAGACACTGCCGAGAAGTCCGCTATTGAACTTTGGCGCCCAAGCGAACGCCGCGCGCGGACCGAAATTTTTCTTATCCCAGTTGTAATAGCCTGACCGTCCATTCGCTGGACCAGACCAGTCAAACGAGACCAGCGGATCGGTGCTGGATGGAACTCCGTTAGCGCCTTCTGCGCCGCGATTCTCGTAGAAGGTGTTCAGATTCGTCGTTGGAGATACTTGCAGTTTGTTGGTTTCCCACGGCGGTGAGAAGAGCGACCAGCGCAAACCCAGCGTCACAGTAAGAGTTGGTTTGATCTTCCAGGTATCTTGTCCGTAGAACTCATAGCTGTTAATGGCGAAGCGGCGCTTCAATGCGCTCCCATCCGGCAGGGCGCTGCCATCGCGCTGGAAGTTGTAGCGTGCGTCAACTTCCGTCACCATCCCCAGCAGCGCAGTGATCGGAAAATCGTAGGAGTTGGCGAAGCTAGCACCCACCTTCGGGAAGCCCCCGTTGAGAGGATTCAGAGGCGAGCCCGATTTCTGTGCGTAACCGGAAGTATTTGTCCACGAAGCGTTGGCGCTGCCGTCGCTGAAGGATGACAGATAGCTGACGCTTGGGGTCCGAATGAACGCAATCTGCGTCCCAAACTGCCAGGTGTGCTTCCCGTGGATCCAGGAAATATCATCGGCCAAGGTGTGCGTTGGCCGCTGGAAGCTATGCGTGCGCGTGACTGCTCCCGGAGGCCCAGTCTGGTCGTTCAAGCCGCGGAAATAAATCCAATCCTGGCTCGAGTTCCCAATAATCCCCACACTTTCGCGTACAAAGCCGTAGCGGAAGCTGTTCACGAGCGTAGAGGTGAGCACGCCGCTGTAATTGGCCACCAACCCCTTGTTGTAATTCACGATGGATTGCGACGCGGGCAGCCCCTGATAAAACGGCGACCCCGGATTGTTTTGATTTCGCAAGGCACCCATAAGGGAAACTCGGTGCTTGGCATCGCGAGTAATGTTGTAGTCGACCTTGGCGATGTACTCGTTTTTCTTGTCGGAAATCGGGCCGCTGAAATTGAAGCAGGTGTAATTGAAGCCGTCTCCGCAACTGCTGCTGTTCGACGTCGGCCAGGTGTTAAGGTATTTCATAACGACACTGTTCGGACCCAGGTGTAGCGGGTCCAACTGGGTGAGCTGAGCCGGCGACAGCGCGAAATATCCGGACGGCACGGTATAGGACGCCCCGCTCACTCCTTGTACTGCCCCGCCTGGGCATGCGGCTGCGCTCGCGCAGAGGTATTGGATTACCCCATCCTTCATCGCTTGCGACGGCACGACGTCGGTCACGCTTTGCGCTTCCGCGCGGCGTGTGCCTTCGTAGTTCATGAACATGAACAACCGGTCTTTTTTGATCGGCCCACCGAGGGAGGCGCCGAAAATGTTACGGATCAGCTTGGGTGCTTTGTTGCAGCTCGAATCGCTGAGAGGCGTGCTGTTAGCCAGGCAATTATCAATCTGCCCAGCTTTCACAAAGTAGTCGTTGGCGCTGGTGTAGGTGTTGCGGTGATATTCGTAGGCAGAGCCGTGAATGTCGTTGGAACCGCTCTTGGTGACGAGCGAGACCTGGGCACCGGAAGAAGTGCCCTGATCGGCGTTGTAGTTGGAAGTGGTGACGCGAAATTCCTGCACAGAGTCCAGAGTCACGGGAAGCACGGAGGTGAACGCGTGGCCGCTCTCGTCATTGGAGGCGATGCCGTCGACGCTGACATTGCTTTGGTCGCTGCGTGCGCCGTTGACTGCTCCATTGCGGGTGTCCCAGGTGGGCACGTCGGTGCGATTGCCGGTGTAGGCAACGCCGGGTTGCAAGCTCAAGAGGTCAGGGACGTTGCGTCCCTCGAGTGGAAGCTGCTTTACCTGGTTCTCGTTGAAGGCGTTTCCTAGTGAAGCATCCGTGGTGTTCAGCATTTCCATCTGCGCCGAGACTTCGACGGTTTGCGCCGTGGTGCCTACTTCCAGGACCACGTTAGTCGTCGCCGGCAGGTTTACAAGCAACTGCAGATTTCTCTGTTCATATTTTCGAAAACCGGCCATCTGGATGGTCAGCACATAAGTTCCGGGTTGCAGGGCCTGAAACTCGTACTCGCCTCCCGATCCGGTAACCACCTCGCGGTGTAGCCCTTGCTGCGTGTTATCCAGACTGACCTTCGCGCCGGCAACAGTGGCGCCGCTCTTGTCGCTGACCGTTCCGTGCAGCGAGGTCGTGCCTGTCTGCGCTGAGGTAAGGTATGCGGCAACAAGAACGATTAGGAATCCGAAGAAAATATTCCGCCTTATACGAGAAGACCAGTCCATGAATGCTCCTTCCTCCATCAAATTGGACGAGCAAAGAAAATTGGGGAGACGCGCCTTGGAGGCACGGAGAAATTGCGGCGGCAGATACCGCCGCGAACTTCAGCGGATGGTACTGAAACTCGGGCAACCGCTTTACACCCCGCTCGGAACCAAAACTGCTAAAGCTTTGTCATAGCTTTTAGGTCAATTGGGGTAGGTATGTCAAGCGGGGTATCAAGTCATATGTCAACTACGTTGGTAAGATCTCGTTGATGAGGAATGTGCAACCGGGAGGGTCTGTTTAGGTAGAATTGAGAACCTATTTATGAACACTCCCGTGTAGCCCGTGGTATCAGAACCCGCGAAACGTACTGAACTTCCCCGCGGAAATTAGAAGCTCTGGCTTTCAGACCGCCGCATCCTCCGGCGCTTAGCGAGATGAAGGTCGACATCAAAGCTAACACCGCCGGGAAGCTGGAGCTTCCCGGCGGGAGGATACCGCTCAGTCTAAAGGGTCGGTCAAAATTCGTAGCGCAATGCGAACTGCATCACGCGTGGATTTGTGAGCAGGCCCGTATAGTTGCCAAAGCTACTGGAGCGCGTGAGCGATAGGCTCATGCTCTGCACGTCAAACCGAGTGAGGTTCAAAGCGTTAAAGACCTCCCAGCGGAACTGAACGGAGTGACCCTCCGAGTACGGCATCTTCCAGCGCTTACTGAGACCCAGGTCCAGCCCAGCGAAGCCGTCTCCGCGGAGGTTGTTGCGGTTTCCGGTTTGGCCTGGGAAATCGGGAGCGAAGGCGGCATGTGCCGCGTCCCTGGCAGCCTGGTCTCCAAACAGGTTGACTTTGCCGTCTGGCGTCTTTACGGCCCCGTGTGTGGTAACCGCGGCGATTTGTGTAGCGTAGCCGGACAGTTCCCAGTTCGTTGGCCATTGCGCGCCGTTGCCCACACCCACGGCGAAGCCGCTCGTCCAACGGGCCAGCCCTGTGAGTTGCCAGCCGCCAATGACCGCATCGAGTGCTCCGCGTGAGTCTCGTCCAATCCATCGGCCTTTGCCAAACGGCAGGTCAATGATCCAGTTGGCGTTAAGCTGGTGGGTCAGGTCGAAGTCGGAAACCGCGCGCAGCAGATTGGGTGCCCAGGAATTGATGACCTGCCCCCCCAGACCGCCGTATGCGTTGATGCGGTTGGCATCGGAAGAAATATCAATCGATTTTGAGTACGTGTAGTTCAGGTCGAATTGGACGCCATGCGAGACATGCTTGCGCAAGCTTACTTGCAAAGCGTGGTATGTGGCACTTGCCATCGAGCGCCAGCCGTCTAACGCTGCGAATTGCGGGTCAACGAACGTATTCTGGCCGGTTGCCGGGAAGTATGGGATTCGATTTCCGTTTGCGTCTCTCATGCTGAAATCACGGAAACCGAAGGCTTGATCAATTCCCTGCAGGGCCGTGGTCTCGTTGTTTTTGAAGCCGCAGAACAGGTCGTAAGCGGCAATGGCCGCATCCTTGGTGGGGAAAGCACTTGAAGCACACCGGCTTGCACGGAACCCCTGGCTGCCGGGCACAAACACGGTGCCTGCCATCAAGTCGGTCCAATAGGAAGCTGTCGGTCCGATCATGGCGTCGGTGACGTTTTCTGATTTGACGCCTGTGCGATAGATATTCGCCAAGGCCTTCACTGCCGTGAAATAGTCGACACCGGTTTTCGGATCGACCAAGTTGATTGGCATGGCCAAATCGGACTGTGTCAAAAGTCTGCGCGAGAGTCGTCCCACATACGAGACTTCTAGCGAGAAGTCGTGCCCTAGCTCGCGGCCCACGGACAAGTCCAAAGTATAGGAGCTCGGCGTTCTGATCTTATTATCCATGCCCCAGTACACGGCGTAAGCGCCCACTGCACTGCCGCTCGGGAATGTCTGTGGGAACGTGGACGTAGGCGGGGGAGCGAATATGGGCGTGCCCGTATTGTCCGTGGTAGGAATGGCGTTCAAGCCGGTGATTCTCGGCGCCGAAGCCGGAGTCTGGACGCCGCCCGTGTTGGTAAGCGCTGTGGATAGACCAAACGAGCCGTTCGAGTCAAAGGTCGCGAGCAATGAAGGACCCAGGCGGTCATACACGATGCCCGCACCAGCTCGTATGCTGGTCTTACCTGGACCACCGAAAATGCTGCCGAGCAAGCCGCTCTTGAAATTCGGGGACCAAGCCACGGCAAGGCGCGGACCAAAATCCTTCTTGTCCCAATTGTAAAAGCCGGGTTTTCCGTTTGCTGGGCCGGCCAAATTGAAGCTCAGGGGCGGGGCTTGATTGGAGCCAAGACCCTTCATAGCGTTTTGGCCGCGCAGATTGAACCAATCGCTCAAACTGATGTTCGGGGCGACCTGGATACCGTTGGTTTCCCACGGTGGGGAGAACAGCGAGTAGCGCAGGCCCGCAGTGACCGTCAGGTTTGGCTTGACCTTCCAGGAATCCTGGGCATACATCTCCCAGGCATCCGCGCCAAAGCGGCGCGAAACCGGTGCACCCTGAGGCAGAGCCGAGCCGTTCTTGTTGAAGTTATACTGAGCATTGACCTGCGAGACCATTCCCACGAGCGCAATCATGGGGTAGTCATAGGCGTTGTCAAAACCGGAGTCGATGGCTGGAAGGCCCTCGAAATTAGGATCAAAATGGCCAGGCTGCCCAGATTCCGCTAGGGCCGCAGTATCGAACCATGACGCGTTTGTGGTAGCTGAGCTGAACGAATTGAGGTTGTTGGATTGCGGGTTGCGCAGGTAATTGAAATTTGCGCCGAATTGCCAAGTGTGCTTTCCACGGACCCAGGATACGTCGTCCACGATGTTATTGACCGGGACCTGATAGTTGGAGTTGTTAGTAACCGCGAAGCTCGAGTTGTTAGAGGTTTGGTTGTCGTTCAGGCCGCGGAAAAAGACGATCGGTGCAACCTGGTTGCCGATCTGGCCGAAGCTCTGGCGCGTATAACCATACCGAAAGTTGTTGACGAGCGTGGGCTTCAGCACTGCGGTATAGCCAATCGAGAATCCTTTGCTGTAGTCCACGAGCGTCAGCTCAGGGCTCCCGCCGAGAAGATATGGAACGCCTGCGTTCTTATCGTTTCTCAAGGCGCCGCGCCAATACAGGGTGTGATTGCCGTTGCCGCTGATCTTGTAATCCGCGCGCGCGATGTACCAGTTTGTGCTGATTGCAACAGGTCCCTTGAACCGGAAACCCTCAAAGTTCACGCCGTCTTCGACGGAGGGATCGTTGGGTAGCGGGAACGAGTTCAGATACGGGACCATGACGCCGGTGCTTACTCCGATCCCTAGCGGGTCCATGGCTTTAATCTGGGATGGGCTTACTCCGAAATTACCGGCTGCGATTGTGTGCGGCCCAGTGAGTCCCTGAACCGTTCCGCCGCGGCACTGTGTTGGATCCGCGCACTGATACGTAATCACACCGTCGCGCATTGCCGCGCTGGGGACAACGCGCACCACGCTCTGCGCCTCCCGCTGCCGGCCACCCTGATAGTTCGCAAAGAAGAACAGGCGATCCTTCTTGATGGGGCCGCCGATAGAGCCGCCGAAAATATTGCGAATCAGCTTCGGCGCTTCGTTGGGCTGTCCACTGCCCAACTGGGCAAGCTTCACGAAATAGTCGTTGGCGCTGGTGAGCGTGTTGCGGTGAATCTCAAAGAGCGACCCGTGAAAATCGTTCGTGCCACCCTTGGTTACCAGCGAAACCTGCGCGCCCGAAGAGCGGCCCTCATCCGCGTTGTAGTTGGTCGTGGTAACCCGGAACTCCTGCACGGAATCCACAGTAATTGGCAGCACCGACTGAAATGCGTAGCCTTTGGTGTCGGTGTTGACATCAATGCCGTCGAGAGTGATGTTGCTCTGATCGCTTCTCGCGCCGTTAACCGCGCCACTCCGGGTATCGGTGTTGAGATTGACATCTGTACGATTCCCGGTATACGCGACGCCTGCTTGCAGCGAAAGCAGGTCAGGGACGTTGCCACCTTCCAATGGAAGAGATTTCACTTGAGTCTCGCTGAAGGCTACGCCGAGTGAGGCGTCGGTAGTATTCAGCTTTTCCGTTTGGGCCACCACTTCCACGGTCTGCAGCGCCGTTCCGATTTCGAGCTTTACGTTTAACGTGGCCGGCGAGTTAACGAGCAATTGCAGCTTATTCTGCTCGAACTTGCGGAAGCCCGACGCTTCCACTGTTAGCGTGTAGGTTCCGGGCGGCAATGCAATAAACTCATACTCGCCCTCGGAGCCTGAAGTCGCCTGCCGATTTAGCGCCTGATCGGGGTTAGAGAGCGTAATCTTTGCCCCGGATACCGCCGCGCCGCTCTTATCGGTGACCGTCCCGCGCAGAGATGTTGTGCCCGACTGCGCCCACGCGCCTGCCGCAGTTATAGCGATAACCCAAAAAGCAAAGAGAGCCAAAAAGGTACATTTCTTGCCTGAAGACCAGTCCATGGACTGCTCCTTTCGCGCACACGTGCATGTGTTGGTCGTAACTTCAGTAGGAGAAAACGCCAAGCTGGCAACGCTCTGACGGAAAAAAGAACCTTCCGCAGCCTCGGAACGCGCTGAAACCGATTGCCGGGCAACCCCCATTCCCACTTCTGATCAAAATCTTGTCACCGGATGTAGTACAGACAGGCAGACACTGTCAAGTTGGCTTCTCCTAATTTTTTTGTAAGCTCCTTGTAAACGCTGGATTTATGTGGATAACCATATTGTTTGGTGGGCTGAAGGTGCTTATGAAGAGCTGACTAGTCTTGGACTGACCTGGCGTAGCGTTGGCGGTGACCTACCTAAGCTCCGAGGTGGAGGAGGCGGGCCTCGGTAATGGCGCGGATTTGCCTTATAGGTTCAAGGATCGATGGTGATACGGTTCCGTCCAGGCGGACCAAGGCAACAGCCTCGGCACCTACCGCGGCTTGCCGGCGGCCGAGGGCAAAGGTCGCAATGTTGACCCCAAGTTGGCCCAGGGTCGAGCCTACTTGGCCGATAACGCCGGGTTCATCTCGATTGCGCAGATACAGGATTGTGCCTTCGAGCTGCGATTCCACCGGTATCCCGTTTATTTGCAATACGCGTGGTGAACCGTCGTGCAAAACCGTGCCTTCCACGGTGAACTCCGCGGCTGGGTCGGAGGTCGCCTTATCCGACAACACCGATACTTCCAATGTGTTAGGAAAACCGTGCTCGCGACGGCGGGTCTCCTCTTCCACAGTAAGCCGCCGTGCCGCAGCCACTTGCGGGGCATTGACCACATTCACTTTCTCGTCGAGCACCGCATTTAGCAGCCCCGTAAGCACTGCGCTGCGAAGAAGATGCGTGCCAACCTCGGCAACTTCGCCAGCGTAGCGGATGCGAATGCGAGCCGGGCGCGAGTGCGCGGCCTGGGCGACGAAGGAGCCAAGACGCTCCGCTAACGCCACGTAGGGTCGTCCCCGACGGTACTGGTCGGCGGATAGCGCGGGCAAATTAACCGCATTGCGAATCACGCCTTCGGCGAGATAATCACGAACTTGCACGGCGACCTGCGTGCCGACTTCTTCCTGCGCCTCTGTGGTGGACCCTGCGACGTGAGGAGTCGCGATGACGTTGGGCAAACCCACCAGCGGAGAATTCTTGGGAGGCTCTTCGACGAAGACGTCTAAGGCGGCGCCCGCGAGTTTGCCGCTCTTCAGGGCCTGGGCCAGGGCGGCTTCGTCGATCAGTTCGCCGCGAGCGGCGTTGATCAAGCGCGCGCCCGTTTTCATTTGCGCCAAGGTGTCCGCATTGATCAGATTTTGCGTGGCCGGGCTCAACGCCGTGTGCAGGGAGACGAAATCGCTCTCGGCGAGTAACCTCTCCAACGGAACCAGCTCGACTTGCACTTCGCGCGCGGCGGCTTCGCTGATGTACGGGTCATAGCCAATCACGCGCATGTCGAAAGCTTCAGCGCGCACGGCAACTTCGCTGCCGATACGCCCCAGCCCGATCAGCCCCAGCGTCTTGCCCCGTACTTCGGTCCCTGCAGCGCTGGATTTCTCCCAGCGGCCTTCGTGGATGGCTTTGTCGTGCCGCGGCACCTGCCGTGCCAGCGCGAGCAGGAGCGCAAAGGTGTGCTCGGCAACGCTGACGGCGTTTCCACCGGGCGTGCTCATGACCAGGACGCCGCGGCGCGTCGCCTCCTCGAGGTCGATGTTGTCGACGCCGACCCCCGCCCGGCCAACTACGCGCAGGCGCAGGGCTCTTTCCAGCAGTTCCGGCGTTACCTTGGTTGCGCTGCGCACGATGAGCGCATCGGCGTCGGCGATCTCCGTATTGAGCGTGTCCTTTGTGGTCAAGACAATGTTCCAGCCGGCACTGCGCAGGAGCTTCACGCCGCGTTCGCTGATTTTGTCTGCAACGATGACTTTCATCGGGCCTCGTCTGGTTTGCTTGCTGCTGCCGCGCTGCTAACGCGCAAAAAGCCGCTGCAAGCAAGTGAACAACGGTAACGGCGTCATTGCACGGTGTCAAATCATCCGTTTCCTCTGCTGCTCGAGTGATTGGCGATGTTTCTGCAGAGAGCAGAGGCGGAAGCCTGCGCTACCGAGATGATTGCTCAATGGGTATGGCCCAGTGCGAGAGATGATTCAGGGACTTAGTGTCGGTGGGGTCGAGGTGGAGCGGAGTGATGGAGACCGCGCCGGAAAAAATTGCCGCGTAGTCGGTGTCCGGTGCGACGTCTTTGTCAATGCGCTGCTCGAAGAGCCAATAGTAGGTGCGGCCTCGCGGATCTTTTCCTTCGCTCAGTTGATTGCGGGTGATTTTCTTGGATTGGCGAGTGAATTTTACGCCGCCGGTCCAGGGCTCGGGCACGTTCACGTTCAGCAAAACCTGATCCGGCAATCCTTCTTTCAGAATTAGCTCCGCGGTGGAACGCGCAACGCGCGCTGCCGTATCGAATTTTACGCTGGCACCTTTTGAACACAAAGAAATTGCCAGCGCGGGGATATGATGCAGCGCGGCCTCGCGCGCAGCGCCAACCGTTCCAGAGTAGTAGACGTTCTCACCGAGATTCGCGCCAAAATTAATTCCGGAAATCACCAGGTCCGGCGGTTCGGGCAAAAGCCGGTGCAAAGCGACGATTACAGCGTCCGCGGGCGTGCCTTCGACCGCCCACTGCCGCTCGCCCACATTGTGGCAAATAATCGGCTGGCGTAGTGTCAGCGATTGCGCCGCTCCGCTCTGCTCGCGATTCGGCGCCACAATACTGATCGTCGCAAATCCCTCAAGCCCAGCAGCCAGGGCCTTCAGCCCGGCGGCGTGAATCCCATCATCATTCGTCAACAAAATGTGCGGCATTCGTAAAGCGCAGTCTCAAAACGCGAGAGCGCGGGTGCTCCATCGAAAACTAAGTCCATCATCGCGAGGAGGAAAGAAGTGGTCGGGACGACTGGATTTGAACCAGCGACCTCACGCACCCCAAGCGTGCGCGCTACCAGGCTGCGCTACGTCCCGACCGCGGCGGCCCGGCAAGGGCCGCATCCGAAACCGACCCGGTGAGGGTCAGGCTCGACAATAGCGAGCGTATCACCGGCGTTCGAGAAGCGTCAAGAAAGCGCGCAGCGTGTCGCGCAGATCGAGCAGCATTTTGCGGCTCAATAGTTCCCCGGCATTTTCATTGTGCGGCCCCGAAGAAATCGTTTCGGAGCCAGCGGCGCCATTCTCGCGAAGATGGCGGCGAGCGCCGGCGATGGTAAAACCCTCGTCATACAGCAAGCGCTTGATTTTGAAAACCAAGTCGACGTCTTCCTGCCGATACATGCGGTGGCCGCTCGGACTCTTTACCGGCTCGAGCATGGGGAATTCGCTTTCCCAGTAGCGCAGCACGAAAGGTTTCAGTTCGGTGAGGCGGCTGACTTCGCCGATGCGATAGAGCCGCTGCTCGGTGGCGGTTTGCGTTGCGGTGCCGTTGTGCGCCATGCGTGATCCGGCCTGCTTGTCACAATCCTAGCAGTTTGCCGCGCATCGCAGTAGAGGCTACTTTAGTTCAATCCTCATTCCTGCTCCGGTCGCCGCGTTTGCGGAGGCGCTGGATGAAGCGCACCGGCGTCCCGGTGAAGTCGAATTTGGCGCGTAGTTGGTTTTCGAGGAAGCGCTCGAAGCTGAAATGCAGCGGCACCTTTTGATTCGTGAAAATCAGAAATGTCGGTGGCGACGTCTTTGCTTGAGTGATGTAGTAGATGCGCACGGGGCGCGCTTTTGGCGTGCTGCCGCGCTGCAGATCGACATCTTCCTTCAGCCACCGATTCAAATCAGGCGTGGAGATGCGGCGCTTACGGGCAGTGGCCACCTGATCGATCAGTGGATAAAGTTTTTGCGCGCGCTCGCCGGTTTTGGCGGATAGAAAGACGATTGGCGCGTAGCTGAGGAATTTCAGCTTTCCGCGGACCATTTTCTCATAGTCAAAAAGCAGCTTGCCCTTATCCACGTCATCAAATTTGTGTTTTTCGTCCGCGCCGCGCCTCGCTCTCCCCTTCGTGGTGTCTGCGTCGCGCGCGGCAGCTTGGCGCGCAGCTTGGGCAGCGAGGTCCCATTTGTTCATTACGATGACCACCGAGCGGCCGGATTCTTCAGCGTAGCTGGCGATTTGCGCGTCGCCCTGCGTAACGCCTTGCTCGCTGTCGACCACCAGCAGCGCCACGTCCGCGCGCTCGAGTCCCCGGCGCGCCATCACCACGCTGAGTTTTTCCGCCACCAGGTTCGTTTTGCCTTTGCGGCGAATACCTGCGGTGTCGACGAATCGATAAAGGCGGCCATCGCGAGTCACTTCCGTATCCACGGTATCCATGGTTGTTCCGGGGACCGGAGACACAATCGATCGCTCTTCTCCAACCATGCGATTCAGGAGAGTGGACTTGCCAACATTCGGCCGCCCGATGATTGCGATTTCGGTGGGTTCACTCTCGTCCGGCGAAATCGGGCCGGGCTCGGGCGCGGCATTCTGCGCCACTGCACTCGATGGATACGCCTGCGCAATCGCGGCGTCGAGGAGATCGTCTACACCGGTGCCGTGTTCAGCCGTTATCGGGAATACGGCCACGCCCAAGCGGTGGAAAGCGGCGGCGTTGGACTCTTGCAGCGATGAATCGACTTTGTTTACCGCGACAAAAAAAGGCTTGCCTGTGCTGCGCAAAAGGCGAGCCAATTCTTCGTCCAGCGGCGTGATCCCGGCCTGGCCGTCGACAACAAGCAAAAGCAATGCAGCTTTCTCGATGGCCACGTGGGCTTGCCGCAGGATTTCCTGCGGGATCAAGGCCTTGTCATCCGGGACGATTCCCCCTGTGTCGACAATTTCAAACAAGTGGCCGCGCCACTCCGCTTTTCCATAAATGCGATCCCGCGTAATACCCGGCTCGTTGGTCACAATCGAGCGGCGCGTTCCCGTCAGCCGGTTGAAAAGCGTTGATTTGCCGACATTGGGCCGACCCACAATTACCAGTGATGGCAGCTTTTTAGTCATGGAATGCGAGCCGCGGGCAACGTGCAAGAATTCGGGCAGCAATGCAACGCTCCACTGTAACGCATTAGAGAAGAAGTCGGAAACAGCACCGCTGGCGGGACCTAGGCTTTCGAATTGACTTTGGGCTTAGGGGTTGGCATAGGCTTCTTGGTAGCGCGTTTGCTGGTGTACAAAGCTTCGTCGGCTCGGGCTAGCAATTCCTCCGGCCGATCTCCCATCTCGTAATCTTTCCAACCAGCGGAGAAAGTGACTGGGATCTTCTGACCCTGCCAGTCGAGCTCAAAGGAGTTAAGGCGTTTCAAGACAAGTTTGAGTTGGTCCAGGGTGCACTCGGGAAGCACGACAAGAAACTCGTCGCCCCCCAAACGGACAGCCAAGTCTGATCCGCGGATGACCTTATTCAGACGCGACGCAAACTCCTGCAAGACCTGGTCGCCTGCGGGGTGGCCGTACGTGTCATTGATCTCCTTAAAATTGTTTAGGTCCAGGGCAAGCACGGTTAGGGGGTGACCGCGACGCTCGGAGCGAGCGACCTCAGCGGCGAGGCGCTGCTCGGCAAAACGGCGATTGTAGAGGCCGGTCAGAGGATCAATCATGGCCAGGTTGCGGAGGATATAGTAATGATCCTGTTTCTCGAGGAGCTGTCGACGCAGACGTTTGATGAGAATTTCCTGGTAAATCGTATAGATGTTGAAAAGCACGATCAGAGTGATCAGGCCGAAGAGAGCTTCGGTCACCTTGATCTTGAAGAATGTTTCCGCGCCGGTCAGAAGCGCCGGGAGGGCAAGGGAAATTACAGCAAAAGTAAGAAGGAGAATGACGAAGACTGAGTAACCGCGCACCCACCAGTCGCGTTTTTCAATGCGTCGGCGCTCCTCCGCCAGTTCCTTGGCGCTGGTTTCCGTGGAAGAAGGCAGCGGCTGGAGGTGAGTCGCGTCGTTCATCGCGTCAGCACGGATAAATGGCCAAACTCAATCTATCCAACTTAGGGCCTGAGTGTCTGGGGGTCAACACGGATTGCAGGCGACATAGCACGATAGTTACTGCCCGAATGCGAAACGAGCCATCCGTCGACTGCGTGGAGGTCGAAGGAATAAAGCCTGTGTTTATAGTGGCTTAGAATATCGGCCAGCTGTACGGAAGTTCAGGCTGGACGGTACCGTTGGACCATTGGCCGGAGCATTGTATGGCTGCAAAATGCCGGAGTTGCGAAAGGCGAGAAATGCTCTCACTCTTCATCCTCGTGTTCTCAGGTTTTGCGCTGATAAGGTTCGCCGTATCCCAATGGCGCGCCATTTGGATAAGCGCCGCGAACCAGCCGGTGTCTGATTCACTGCAGTTGACTGCTGGAATTGACGCTGCAGCTATCGGCGCTGGGGATTTTGGCCGCCTGATGAATCTGTGCGACCGGTTGTCGCCAGAGTTGAAAAAGAGCAGCCCGTGGCTCAGCGAAGTTTCAATGTACTATCGCGCGATAGCGAGGCTTGAGCAGGTCAGCAAGGCCAAGGTTCCCAGCATCTCGACTTGGGCCTCGCGCGAGATGCAGACCTGCGCACGTTACGTCGCGGTCCTTCTGGATCAAAACTTGGCCATGAGTCTCGACCGGCGGCTGGCTGCTCGAGCGAATTAGCCCCGATACTCTTTGCGTCGTCAAAAACCGCACGTTGGAAACTCGGCCACCACTTAAATGATGGAGCCGACCACGAGCAGCAGCACACAAAGCAGAATCCCCTTTACGATCCACATGAGTCCATCCGCCCGAGCCTGCGTCCGAACCTGAATTCGTTCACCGCGTCTTCCTCTGCGGCATCTAGCTCTCGTGCGGTGCCGCTCTCGACCGCAAAAACATACCATCCGGCACCATGCGGCGTAGCACATTTGGCCGCGTCGATCAGAGTCCGGTGTTCGTGTTGACAGCGGCGGTGACTCCAACTCTCTGTCCAAGCCGCTTCGTAATGAAGATTGAGGAACCTGAAACGGCCACGCAGTGACGCGAGAATTTCGGAGAGCACAAGAGGTACTTGCTGAGTCATCCCGGTCAGCCTATAGTCTAGCTATACTAGGTCCGGAGCGCCCAAATGTCTACTTAACCGCAAACATCTCATTACGGGCGGATTGCAGCGTCCCAATCTCCGCAGGTCCAGGCGACTCAAGCGTCGCTACGCTAAAAAGACCGCCATTTCCTCACCTTCTGCTGCTACCCATCACTGTACCTGCGTGCGACCATTGGATCCGGAGCCCGCATCGCATATGAGCCAATCGAGGCCCAGCCGGGTCGGAACGTTCCCCGTAATCCACTCCAAATCTTGAACTTACAAGTTTACTATTGACATACGTCCAGATCTGTGGTACCCTTTCGCGTGTTAACTGAAACAATTCCCGCCTGCAGTCTGCCCCAACCCTTTTGTTTCCATATTCTTGCGGCCTCTTGGCTCTCTTTTTTCGATGCTCTTCCTTTGTTTTTAGTGGCTTGCAGCCTCTTTTTGCAAAACACCCGGGGTGGGGGTATCTCGTCACACCTCGCTTTTGGAATCAGCAACATACAGTCTCTTTCTACGCCCGACTTCTGCTACAGTGCGGGGGCATTGCAATGTGTAATTTTTGCGGGGTTTCCCGCGTACTAGTCTATGGATGCGCCGAGACCAGAGCGGATGAGCGCGCCGGGAAAGACCGAACCTACTGAGGCGATTACACGGGCGCGGACAGGGGATGCCGATGCCTGGGGAGTGCTTTACCGGGAGTACGCATCCGCGATTTTCCGCTTTTGCCGGAGGGCGCTGCCGACTCGGGAAGATGCCGAAGACGCCACGATGGATATTTTTGCGAAGTTGATGCGCGACAACAAGCTGCTCCAATACGACCAGAGCCGGTCGTTTTCAGCGTGGCTTTACAAAGTGGCGGCCAACCATTGCTGGGACGTGCTGCGGCGCCGCAAGACACGCCAAGATAAAGAGACCGAGGATTTGGAGAATGTGCCGCTGGAGCACCCGGATCCGAATCAATTGGACAAGCTGATTGAACAGAGAACCAGCGAAGAGGTGCGGCGCGCGCTGGACAAACTGGGAGCGCGCGCACGCATGGCGCTCGTGATGCGCTACTACTCGGATATGAGCTACGACGAAATTGCTGATGCGCTGGGGGTGCGGCGCGCCTTTGTGGGCGTCGTACTGCTGCGCGCGCGGCATGAACTGCGGCAGGCGCTGGGACAAGGCGGCGCGCTGGCCGCGGGAGGAACCTCGTGAGGGAAGCCCATAATTTATCGGGTGACGCAGCGATGCAGCACCTCGACGAAATGACCTGCTTGTTGTATATCGAGCGGCAACTGGACCGCGTGCATGCGCAGGAGGTTTCCGCGCACACCCAGGACTGTGCCGCATGCCGTACTTTGCTGCGCGCCCTTGAGCGCGAATCGCGTTTGTTGACGCGAGCCATGCTGGAGGAAGAGGACGCGCTGCCCGCCAGGCTGGCGAGGTTTCAGGAACGTGCGGGCCGGTCGATGCAATGGATTTGGACGGTAGCGTTTGGGCTGGCCGCAACGGGAGTGTACGCGCTGTATACCACTTACATTGGGCCCCTCCAGCAGCAATTGGAAGAAGCGGGACTTGGAGGCTCGAGCCTTTTGAGCTTACTGATTTTTCAAGGCGCCTTCTGGAAAGGATGGCAATCGATGATCGCATTGTTGGAGGTGGTGGCGCTGGTGACGCTGGCGGGATTCGCCGTGGCGTTCTTCCGCAAGCGAGTGCGCCGGGGTTCGGCGCTGGCGCTGGTGCTGGCGGGGTTCTGCGCGGCGCTGTTGCTGCAGCCTGTGTCAGCCTTCGCCTCGGAGATACGCAAAGCCGAGTCTGTCGGAGTTGCGTCGGATGAAACAATTAAGGGCGACATCTTTCTGTTTGGCAACCGCGTACGCATCGACGGTACCGTCGATGGCGATGTATTTCTCTTTGGACAAAATGCCAATGTGACCGGGCATGTAAAAGGTGATGTCATCGCGTTCGCCCAGATTCTAGACGTAAATGGACAAGTGGACGGAAATATCCGCGCCTTCACCAATACATTGACGATCCGCGGAACCGTCGGCAAAAACGTTCTGACCTTCGATGAACTGGTTAACGTTGAATCCTCCGGGAAAATTGGCGGGAGCTTGACACTTTTTGTGAAGACCTTGAACCTGGAAGGAAACCTGGGGAAAGACCTGCTAATGTTCGGGGAGCACCTTAATTTGTCGGGCAAGGTCGAGGGCGCGATCCGCATGAAGGGGGACCTTCTGACCATCAACTCTTCGGCGCAAGTCGCCGGTCCCATTCATTTCGAGGGAAATAAGGAACCGGAAGTTTCTCCCCAGGCCAAACTCGCGTCGCCGGTGGACTATCACAAAATGCAGCACAAGCCCCATTACATGGAAGGCCACTACTATGTATGGCAGGTAATCTGGCTGGCTGCGTTCGTGCTCTTTGGCCTTGTACTCTTTCAGCTAATGCCACAATTTACGAAGGAAGCGGTGGCGAATGCGGAGCGCTATGGCGCGTCATTCGGTTTGGGCGTGCTCGTATTTTTCGGCATACCCATCGCCGCAGTCATAGCTTGCGTCACCGTAGTGGGATTGTTTGTGGGCATCTCGACATTCTTCATCTGGTACGCGTCCTTGTATTACGCGCAGTTAGTCGTCGGAGCCTTGGTTGGTCAATCGTTGATGGGCCGCACCAGCGAAACCTGGCCGCTGATCGGCCGGATGGTGGTGGGTATCGTGATTGTGCGCCTGGCTACTGTCATTCCCGCAGTCGGCGGATGGATTAAGTTTGCGGTGATCGTGTGGGGACTGGGCGCAACTTCGCTAGCGCTCTATAACCGTTTCCAGCCGACGATAGCGAACACGCCATCCACACCCTACACCCCGCCGCCGCTGCCGCCGAATACGACAGTGGGTGGCATGCAGCCCGCTTAAGAAAAATCTAAACACAAAGAAAAGCGCAGAGGTCACAGAGAAAAATTCGAAAAAGGAACGGGCCAGCCCGATTTAACTCGGGCCGGCCCGTTTCGCCTTTGCGGAGGCGGTGAAAATCGCTAAGGGACACGGACCTTGGCGGCGCTGAAGGGCATCGCCGTTCCCTGGCCAAAGTAAAGCGCCCTGATGGAAACAGTCTGGGGATTGCTGAGAGCGGTCCCGGAACTGACACCATCGAAGATGGTCGCTGGGGTTGACGGAGGTGCCCCCAGCGTGAGTTCCACCAAGGGCTGAGTCGAGAGGCCAAAAAATGACGGCAGGTTTTGGATGTTGAAACTGGCTTGCGTTCCCGTCGCGGCCACCGTGCCGGAGACGCGCGTAAAGCGCAGGTACACCGTGTCGACGTTGGCAGTTGCGGGAGTGCTGCCGGAAGCGGCGGTGAAGGCGGTTACGTGTACGGAAAGAGTTTGCCCGGGCAGAAGTATAGATGCATCGGTTCCGGTGAAATTGTTTACAGGCGCTGTGAGCCCTTTCGTGTCCACCAGAAATGGCTTCGGACTCGCCAAGGTGACTTTCACTTGCGAACCGAGAGGTGCACTCGAGCCGATCAAACTACCCGAACTCACAAGCACCAGATCGTTAGCCACCAGAGTAAATTGCGTGGGAGAGGAAGCCGTGGCGGTGACGATGCCTTCGATCCAATCTCCTGTCGTGGTCGACAACGGATCGTATTCGAGCAGGGTGAAGGTGCCGTCCGAATTGAGAACGGTGTCCAGGCTGGCGACTTGGCCCTGCACAATGCAGGAGGAAAACGAGAGACTCAGGTTAAAGGCGGTGCAGTTGGGCGAAAATACGGTAGAGGAGTTCGCGACGGCGGTGAGCGAGCCGCGCGTGGCCGTATGCACCGTGACGGACTGCGTCGTGGCGTTGACGGCGGTGACTACTCCGGTGACATCTTCCACAAAGTCGAGCTGTCCCGCGACAATGCTGCTGGGACTTGGCGGCAGGGCGTGAGCGCTCAGCACGTTAGTGGCGCCGAGATTCACGGCGGTGACCACTTGCGAGGCGTTTACGGTCAGCGCGTTTGCCAGATTGAAATTGATCGCCAGTCCGGTTTTTTGGCTTGCGGATAACGTCAGAGGGAATGGCGCGGAGGTGATTTTTGGCGTCGCGGCCGCTCCACCGGAAATAGTGGTGACGCTGCCGGCGGCGCAACCCGTGTTGCCCTGCGTTTGCGTGCAAAAGCTGACCAGTGGATTCGAAATACTGACCGTGACACTGGCATAGGAGCCGGCAGGGACCGTCGCCGATGTGCCAAGAAAGACCGAGTCGCTCTGCAACTTGGTGAGATCGACGCCGAAACTAGTGGCGTTCAGCGGTACGTTTACATTGGTCCCAGTCGCTGAAGTCAGCGTAATGGTGTTGATGTCGACAATGAACGACAGAAGGTTCGTATTGGGCGGCGGGGTGAGCGGCGCTGCCGTCAACGTCAGGCTCAGAGTGGCGGTGCCGCCTCCACAATTGACGGTGCAGGGCGGAGTTTTCGACGCGCCGCTGCACGAAACCAGCGACACAGCCGACAGCAAAAGCAGTGTAGTAAAAACCTTACGGAAGTTCATGGGCCCCCAAGCAGGATGTGCCGAGCCTAAGGCGGGCAAAGGCACCAACGTCCCAAGTACGACTTTATCGCCTGCCTGCGAAGAATAGATGCAAAAGGAGAGCAGATTGTTCAACTGCTAAATGCGGACCCCCGGAACTCGATTGCACAGAGGGCCGGAGACCGCGTCCCCAGCCCTTCGCGCTTGAGGATCCAGCGTTGTCACCGCTTGCGGACTTTGTCCGCGATGAGTTGTGGCGGATTGGCGCCATCCTTGAACAGCAGGCCCCGCACGGAAACGACGTTCTGATCGGCCAAGCCACTGACTCCAGATACTCCTTCGAAGTCCGTGGCACTGGAGGTTTGCACGCCGATGGTCATAATGCCCGCGCCGGTGAAGAGCCCCGGCAGGCTCGCGACAACAAAGTTGGGAGGCGCGGGTGCTCCGGTGACGTTTGCGGTTAGCTGCGTTTTCCGCAGACGCACACGATTGGTGGTTAGGGCGATCGGGGGAGCAGCGGTCACGGGCGCCGAGGCACGTATCTGCAGCACCTGACCTGGCAGGAGTTGCGAGGTGTCGGTTGCCGCAGTGAACGCTCCCTGTAAGGCGCTCGGTACGGAAAGTCCGTCCGATTTCACTTCAAACGTTGGATTGGTGAGCGTTACCGCAACGGGATTGCCCACGCTGACGTTGTTGACGTTTCGCAGCTCGCCGAGGACAACCATCTCGAAGTGCGTAGAGTCGTCGATCTTAAAGACCGCGCCGACCAACTCGTCGTCCACAGCGTCATCTTCAAATTCGATTTTTCTGGCCACCATCGCGCCGCCGGCCATCACCTCGATGTCCACTTTGATGACGATGCCGTTTTGCAAGCATGTAAAATTGTTGGCGGCACAGTTTTCGAATTCAAACTCGGTGTTCATGCCAGCCTGAATCGAAAAGTCGCCGTTGGCGGTGTGGAACGTGAAAGTCTTGTTGGTAGCGTCGAGATTCTGGACCACTCCCATCAGATCATCCACATCGTCGAGATGATCCGCGGGGCGCCCCGGAAGCGGAAGCTGTGTAAGGCTCACGGCGCCAGAGGCATTGAAGTCCAGGCTCAACGCATTGGTCACCAGTTTGGCAACGTTGACATCTACCTGAAATCCGACCGGGGCGCCGCTTTGGATCGTGATGGGAAACGGCGGCCCGGAGAAGTTGATATTGCCCGTGGCTGTCGGCTTCAGTTCGCACACCGAATTGTTCGCGCAACTCCCGATGGCGGCGCCGCTCTGGTTCAGAATCGTGAGCTCCGGATTCGTCAAGTTCACGGTAATGCTCTGATAAGTTCCCGGCGGAACGTTCACCGTGGAGAGAAAGGCAGCGTCCGTTTCGAGCTGTTTTACCTCAATCTTCAGTGGATTGGTGACCAACGCATAGTTGCCGGGATTCAGCACGGCGCTATTCACCGTGAGCTCCAGAGACAGCACTGTCACGCCCGCGGGCGGAGTATCCTTCACGGTCAGCGTCACCGCAGCTCCTTGCGCGCCGGGACCGGGAGGAGGCTGCATTGATGAATATGAATTGCCGCATCCGTTTAGTAAGAGAGCGAGGAAGCCGATAGCGAGCGAAGCGAATTTATGAGCGTCCATAGTGGGCACCCCAATTTAGCTTTTAGATTAAAAACGGGAACTCGAGCACTGGGCTTGGTTTCTACGATGCCAAGCGGCTCCCGTGGGTTGTCACGGTCGTGTCATGCCCGTGTCATTCTGTGTGCTATCTTTGGCGGGATGAGAACTGTCCTTTGGGACAGTGAGATGGGAACGATTTGGCGAAACGCGAAACAACCGCAGTCACCAGTGATGGCTCTGCAGTCCAGCGACAGAAGCGCTCGAACGAGCGGCGATATGTCCCGCTTGACGGGGAAGGCCCACAGCGCCCCGACGATTCGGCCGTAGAGAACGCAGCCATCGAGGAAAAATCGCAGCCGAGCATGCAGGAAGTTTTCGGCCCAGGTGGATTGCTCGAACGATGCATGATCGGCGGCTACGAGCATCGCCGCGCGCAGCTCTTGATGGCGGAGTTGGTGCAGGAGGCCTTTGAATCCCGTCATCACGTCGTAGTAGAGGCCGGGACGGGCACCGGGAAGACGCTAGCGTATTTGCTACCGGCGATCTGCAGCGGGCGTCGCGTCGTCATTTCCACCGCCACTAAGTCCTTGCAAGAGCAGCTCTATCAAAAAGATATTCCATTTCTGCAAAAGCACTTCGCCCCGGAGTTGAAAGTCGCGGTGATGAAGGGGCGGTCCAACTTTTTGTGCCGCGCGAAACTGCATCAGATTGCCGAGCAGCCCATCCTCAAGGGCATGGAAGAGATGGATGCCTTCCGGCAAATTCAGGAGTGGTCCAAGCTGACCGAAACGGGAGACCGCGCCGAGCTCACGTTTTTGCCCGACGATTCGGAGTTGTGGACGCGAATCGACGCGCGGCGCGATACCTGCACGGGGCAGAAATGTCCGGAATTTAAGCAATGTTTCATCACCGCTATGCAGCAGCGCGCCAAAGAAGCGGATCTGATCATCGTAAATCATCATTTGTTTTTTGCGGACCTCGCCCTCAAGCAAGACGACTTCGGCAGCATCCTGCCGGAGTATTCGGCGGTGGTGTTTGATGAAGCGCATGAGATGGAGGATGTAGCCAGCGATTACTTTGGCCGGCAGATTTCAAACTATCGTTTCGAGGAACTGGCGCGCGACGCGGATATCAGCATGCGGCTCCTGCACCTCGGGACACCCGCGCTGCTGCGGCGAACGCAGCGGATTCGCGAGCGCAGCCGCGCGTTTTTTGACGCGTTCCCCGCGCGCGATGGCCGCTATCCCTTTGAAAGAAACGAGCGCGAGGCGTTCCTGGAGCAGCATCGCGAAACCTACGACGCTCTGGTGAGTACGCTGAAGGGACTGGAAACCGAATTTGCGGCGATGCCGCAGAAGCCGGAAGAGTTGTTGCGCATCTCGCGCAGGAGTTTCGAGATCCGCCAGGAACTGGCGTTTCTTTTTGAATCGCACGAGCGCAATTTCGTCTACTGGTACGAGCGCCGAAACAAGGGCGTGTTTCTGGCTGCCACGCCGATTGACGTGAGCCAAGTTCTCCGCGCCCGGCTGTTCGAACAATTCGATTCCATCGTTTTGACATCCGCCACACTCACGGTTGCGGGGCGCTTCGAGTATATCCGGCAACGCTTGGGACTCGATCACGCTAAGGAAGGAGCGCTGCCGCCCGAGTTTGATTGGGGAAAGCAGGCGCTGCTGTACATGCCCCGCGCCATTCCAGACGTGCGCAATCCCGCCTTTTCGGAGGCCGCCGCGGACGAAATCGTGAAATTGCTCGAGCTCAGTCAGGGGCGCGCATTTTGCCTGTTCACCAGTTATTCGCAGATGAACGATTTGTTCGAGCGCGTGCGCGCGCGTGTGTCGTTTCCGTTGCTGCTGCAAGGCACGGCGCCAAGATCGGCCCTCCTCGAGCGATTCAAGAATACGCCGGGCGCGGTTTTGTTTGCCACATCTAGCTTCTGGCAGGGTGTCGACGTGCCTGGGGATCAGCTCTCTTGCGTGATTGTGGATCGTCTGCCCTTCGCGGTGCCCACCGATCCCATTGTCGCCGCGCGAGTGAAGGCCTTACAGGAAGATGGGCGCAACGCATTTTCGGAGTTCCAGGTGCCGCAAGCAGTGCTCGCGCTGAAGCAAGGGTTTGGGCGGCTGGTTCGGACGAAGACCGATCGGGGCGTGCTCGCGCTGCTCGATAGCCGGATTCAACGGATGGCGTATGGTAAAATTTTCTTGGAGTCTCTCCCGGGATACTCGACGACCCAGGAATTAGGGGACGTCGCGAAGTTTCTGGAAGGGCAATAAGAGCAAGCGTCAGCGTTGAGCCCAGAAAAGAACAAACTATGTTTCAAGTTAGTGTGGAAGAGACATTTTCGGCAGGGCACGCGCTTCGTGGTTATCGCGGCAAGTGTGAGAACGTGCATGGACATAATTATCGCGTTCGCGTGACGGTACAAGGGCCACAGCTCGATTCCATCGGCTTACTCTGCGACTTTACAGAATTGAAGAGAGTGATTCGGGAGATCATCGGCGGCCTTGACCACCAGTTCATCAACGATTTGGAGCCGTTTCGCAACGTGAATCCGTCGGCGGAAAACCTTGCGAAATATTTTTACGATGAGGTCACCGGTCACGTGAAGGAGTTGCCCGCCGGCGCGCGGGTTACCGATATCGTGGTGTGGGAGACGGACACCGCCAGTGCCCAATACCGTCCCGGGAAATAGCAGAGCGACGCAACAGAACGGAGCTGTGATCCAGCCGACGGCGGGCTCCCGGCCGGCAAATTTCATGTTCATCACCGAAATTTTCAAATCGATTCAAGGCGAAGGCACGCGTGCCGGGCTCCCCTGTATCTTTGTCCGGCTGACGGGATGCAATTTGCGGTGCACGTGGTGCGATACGGCCTACGCCTTTCACGGCGGCAAGAAGATGAGCGTTGACGCGGTGCTAGCGCGCGTCGATGAGCTTGCCGGGCGGCGCGACGGTGCGAACGCCTCCCGTGCAACAGTGCCGCTTGTGGAATTAACGGGCGGCGAGCCGCTCTTGCAAGAGGAAATCTATCCGTTGGCGGAGAAACTACTGGCCGCAGGCTATACCGTGCTGATCGAAACCAGCGGTGAGCGGTTTGTTGGACGGTTACCGCAAGAGGTCATCAAGATTGTGGACGTGAAGTGCCCGGACTCAGGAGAAGCGGATACCTTCGAGATGAAGAATCTCGACGCCATGAGCACAAATGATGAGGTAAAGTTTGTCCTTTCAACGCGGCGCGATTATGAGTTTGCACGCGACTTCACCCTACAACATCAGCTCACGCAGAGAGTGCGTTCCGTGCTGTTTTCCCCGGTGTTCGACGATCCGGAAGGCAAGTGGCAAGGATTGCAGCCGCGCGCTCTGGTGGAATGGATTCTTGCCGACGGATTGCCGGTGCGGCTCGGGTTGCAGCTTCACAAGTTTGTCTGGGACCCGGCCACCAAGGGTGTTTAGCAGCAAAGACGCGTACGAAGATTTTTATGGACAACAAGCAACGACAAGCCGTGGTGCTTCTGAGCGGGGGAATGGACTCCTGCGTCACGGCTGCCATCGCACGCGAACGCCACGGTGCCGGGAGCCTCGCCGCCCTCCATCTGAGCTATGGGCAGCGCACCCAGGAACGCGAGCGCTGCGCGTTCACGGATGTCGCCGACTTGTACGGAATTCGCGAGCGACTGGTCGTGCAACTGGACCATTTCCGCACCATAGGCGGCTCCGCTTTGACGGATCGGAAGATTGCCGTGCCCGAAGATAAGTTGGGCGTTCCGGGACCCCATGGGAACATTCCTGTGACCTACGTGCCATTTCGCAACGCGCATTTTCTTTCCGTGGCAGTTAGTTGGGCTGAAGCCATCGGCGCGGAGGCTGTGTACATTGGCGCGGTTGCCGAGGATAGCTCCGGCTACCCGGACTGTCGGCCCGAGTATTACTGGGCATTTCAGGAATTGGTGAAGGTTGGCACACGGCCGGAAACGAACATCGAAATCGTCACCCCGGTCATCAAATTGAAGAAGAGCGAGATCATTCGGCGAGGCGTCGAGCTCGGGGCTCCGCTGCATTTGACGTGGTCCTGCTATCAGAGCGAAGATGCAGCATGTGGCGCTTGCGACAGTTGCTTGCTGCGCTTGCGAGCGTTCGCCGAAGCTGGAATACCCGATCCGATTCCTTACCGGCGAACGGTGGCAGCGAAGCCTTGAGCCTGGCATCGGGCCAGGTTTGGAGATAATAGGCGCACGTCAGCGGAAGACGGGTAGGCTCTCGACTGGTAAAGGAGAATGGGGCATGAAGCTACGTTGGAAAAGGAATTCGTTGGCGATGTCGATGGTTCTATTCGTTGCCATCGCGTGCGCGTTCGCGCCGAAGGCCGCGGCGCAGGACGGCGTGGTCACCGGGCAGATTCTCGATGTGACCGGCAAACCCTGGGCGGACCTGGCAATCCAGGCCATAAGCGATCAAGGCGCGAAGGCTGACACCAAAACCGACAAGGACGGCAATTTTACCATTCGCGGTCTGCGAAATGGCGTCTACACCGTTGCCTTGCAACTGCCGGCCCCCAATAAGCCTTATGAAGTAAAAGTTCGCGTTTCGGGCTCAGACACTCCAAAGGTAAATCTGAATTTCAAAGACGTCGTCGCGAAGCAAGGCGCCGAATTCGCCGAGGCGCAAAAGAAGCAGGAAGAAGAGCGGCAAAAATTCCAGGGAATGAAGGCGCACTTCGACGCGGGTGTGGCTTTTCTGAATCAAGCCGGTCAAGCCAAGGCCGATCTGACAAAGGGTCCGGCGGACCAGCGTGACGCGATGAAACAGCAGGTGAAGGATCTATCCGACAAAGCCGTGACGGAGCTGGAAGCGGCAAAAGCCGCAGCCGGCGAAAAGGATGCCAACCTTAACCTGGTATGGGCGCGTCTGGGCGATGCCTACGATGCTGATGGCCGCACCGAAGACGCCGCCAACGCGTACAAGCAAGCTATCGAGCTGAAACCCTCGGCGGCTTACTACAATAATCTAGGCGGCATCTATGGTCGCGCAGGCAAGATACCTGAAGCGATGGCTGCGTTCAGCAAGAGCGCGGAACTTGATCCGCAAAATGCCGCGCAGGCCTATCGCAACGGCGGAATCACTCTCTACAACGTGGGAAAAATGAAGGAAGCCGTCGAGCCGCTGAAGAAAGCAACGGAGCTCGATCCCAAGAGCGCGCAAGCCTGGTATCTGCTGGGTGCCGCGCTGGTCGGTTCCATGGATTACAAACAGGTCGGCAGCAAGTTGGAAGTTATTGTGCAGCCCGGCACGGTGGAGGCGTACCAGAAAGCCGTGGAGCTGGACCCCAACGGTGCCTACGGTCAGCAAGCCAAGCAAGGCCTGGAAGCCCTGCAACAGATCGCCCCGGGCATCGACACGAAGCTAAAGAAAAAGAAGTCCTGACTATAAATTTAGCGGAAAACGTGGGGCCGACCAGGCATGTGCAGGTCGGCCCATATCTCTTTGTATCCCTATCTGGCACGGCGGCAAATTGCGGCGGCAAAGGTCCCGAGTCGATCTGCGTGCGTCCTTTTTGGCAACAGCCTTGCCAATACCCATTGAAAGGAAACGCTGAACTCGGCTAAAGTGTTAAGTAAGGTCCGCGCGTGATTAATTGCGTCCGGCAAGCATTTTCAGTCATCTAAGCGTCCAGCAGTCGTGTCAAAAGCAGAGAAATAGAAAACTCAGGGCGAAAGTCCCCAGCCTAGCACCAAGGTTTTCTTGAGCCACGTAACGGTAGAAGGAGTGAACGTGAGGACTCTAAGACCTTCCACTATCTGCCAGGGACTCGCGATTGTAACCATTCTGACGGCGGCAGCGTTCTGCACCTCGCATCGTGTGGTTGCCCAGTCGGGGCCAGCGAGGCTAGGGTTACCCCAAGATTGGAGTCACCGCCACGTTGTTTTCAGCAGCACTCAGGATATTCCACTGCTTATTAAGGTCAGGCAGGATCCTCGTGTCCTGCACCAATGGCTGAGGCACAATCCGTTGCTTGCAAGCCACGCGAATGTCACGCCGATTCAACAACCCCCGGGCGAGTTTCAGACTGCTGAGCCAGCCTCCGAAATTGACGGCGCAGTTGCCTCTGAAAGAGGAGTCGATTGGAGTGTTAGTTTGGGTGGTGTAAATAGCATCCTGCCTCGGAACCAGTACCCCGCCAAGTACAGCTTCGACGTTAATGCCCCGCCGGACTGCGTGAACGACTACGTGGTGTTTCCAACGAATCGAGTCGGGGCTTTCAATCAGGCAACCATTGTTGCCTTCAACAATCTATATAGCACGCAAAACGGTGTGCTACCGGCTGGTCTATGCGGTAGCAATGGACCTTCCGTCAAATGGTCGTACAACACCGGCGGACTGATCAGGAGCTCACCTTTGTTGTCGCTTGACGGTACAAAGGTCGCGTGGGTTTCCAGGATCAACGGAATCGTCCATGTGCTTACCATTGGCACGACTGGAAGCAACGGTACTTCCGTCACCGCTCCTGCCGTTCCAGGAACGGGAAACAACGCCGTCGATAAGAGAGTGACACTCAACGGCGGGCCCCGCGTAACCCAATCTTCGTTGTTTGTGGACTATTTCAATGACGTCGGCTACGTAGGGGATGATCGCGGAGTACTACACAAAATCACTGGAGTATTTAACGGCACACCGGCTGAAGTAACCACCGGAGGCTGGCCGGTCCCTGTGTCTGCGGCTGCGGCAACGCTCAACGCACCTACATTCGATTCCGTTTCGAAGAACATTTTTGTCACGGACGGCTCCGGACATCTCTCCTATGTCCAAGATGTAGGCAGTACGACCGGCACCTGCGTAATAAGCGGTGCGCCGCCGTGTCTAGGTTTCCCAGTCATCGCGGTCAGTTCCGGAAGTGCCATTATGGACTCCCCTGGGCTCGACCCCGTGACCGGGAGGGTCTTCACTGAAACGGCTGCTAGCGGCACGAACGCGCAGATTGTACAGACGGACACGGCGCTAGGTAACGTAGTCAGGGTGAACGTAGGCCAGCAAGATGCCGCACACCCCTTGCATAGCGGAGGTGTTGACATCAACTATCTGAATAACGTCAGCACAGGTTTTTACTATGTGTGTGGTAAGGCTCCCGGGAATATGAATCCGACCCTGTACAGAATCGGCTTCAATGCGGCGGGTGTAATGAATTCCGCTCCAGACGCTGCCAGGCTGCGGCTCGCTCGCGCCGCAGCGGAATGTTCGCCGATCACTACGATTTTCAATACCGGCTCGATCCCTCAGAAGGACTGGTTGTTCGTAGGTGTGAGCACCCGCTGTGGTAACATACCTGTCTTCCCCGGCGGCTGCGCCATGTCTTACGACATCACCAATGGAATACCGACCGTGTTGACGGCCGCTGTCGCGGAAAGGAACGGGACCAGCGGTATTATCATAGACAACGTAAGTACGGCCGCCCAGGCTTCTAACATCTACTTTACTAATGAGGGGACTGCGCCAGCGGCCCAGCCCTGCGGGGACGGGTTAGCTGGGGGTTGCGCGGTCAAGCTGACACAGTCCGGTCTGAAATGAATCGAGGACCCAATGAATTCCTTGGACCCGAAAAATGAAAAGATACGCTCGACTAGTGAGCCAGAGCAAAAAGCGAAAAAGCCCTATTCTAAGCCGGCATTCCGCTTTGAGCGTGTCTTTGAGACCTCGGCTCTATCGTGTGGAAAGGTCAATCAAACTCAGCGTTGCGGGCTTACAGGAAAGTCCTGACGCAGGCAGAGCCTGCGCCGAGAGGAGTGCCAATCACAACGCGCAATGCCGTGGGTTGTCAGTTAGTCTCGGAAGTGTTGTATCTTTCCGGCACGGCACGGGTTCGGGTCTTCGGAAGCAGTATGTTTCCCTCCGTTCTGCCTGGCGACGTCCTGGTTGTTGGGCGAGAAGGACTAAACCAAGCAGTCTCCGGCGACATTGTTCTCTTTACCCGAAATAACCGCCTCTTCGCGCACCGTGTGATTGGCCAGCGCAATCGAGACGATGTCACCTGGCTCGTGACCTGTGGAGACTCACTGGCTGAAAATGATCCACCAGTATTCCGTCACGAGTTGCTGGGACGTGTAAATTCCATTGTCCGCGGAACAAGACAAATTGACCCTCGCGCAACCCTTTTTGGACGGTTGACTTCTATCCTTCTGAGGAATTCACATCTTTTGACAAAATGCTTCTTATGGCTGCTCTGCCGCGCTCGCTCGAGAGGAACGACCGAATGTCTAACGTAGCGATGACGCGTGTTCAGGCTGTCGTCGTTGAAATTGGCGGCACGCCCATCCGCCTTTGCGCGAATAGCGCTTCCTTCCTCGGCTTGGCGCAGGACCGCTATAGCGGCTTTTTGAGTCCCGCTACCCAAGCACCCATAAACCTGACCGTGGATTTGGCTCCGCGCCCTAATTTCGCACAGGAAGACATTCGTGTTGCACGTCAAGCCGGGCGATGGTCTGCCGAGCGCGCGGACTTCAGGCTCGAGTGGGACCCTAAAACGAAGTTCGGCAAGCTTCAACTGGGACTCAATGCTTATTCTTTGGACGCCGCACTGCGTATCCTGCATACACTTCTCCTCGCCGATCAAGGGGGATTTCTCTTGCACGCCGCGAGCGCCGTGCGAAATCGCCGCGCCTTTTTGTTCTTTGGTCCGTCTGGTTCCGGCAAAACAACCTTGGCTCGGCTGGCGCCTCCCGACGCAACATTACTCACTGACGAGATTTCCTACCTACGCGAAGATGGCGAAAATTATTTGGCTTACGGGACGCCGTTCACTGGCGAACTCGCAAAGTCGGGAGAGAACATCTCCGCACCCATAGCAGCGCTCTATCACTTGGTGAAAGGGCCGGCAAACCGGTTGACGCCTATGAAACCCGGGGATGCCGCTCGGGCCCTTCTCCAGAGTGTTTTGTTTTTTGGCGAGGATCCCAATTTGGTGAAGCTGGTTTTTCAATCCGTGTGTGACCTCGTTTGCCAACTGCCGGTCTATCGGCTAGAGTTTGTGCCAGATGAAAGTGTTTGGGACCTGGTCCAATGAGAGCTTGCTACATTGCCAAGAGCCCCATGGCCGCCTCGCGTGAGCTTGGCGGTGAAATGATCATCATGTCTGCAGTCGACTCCACGCTGTTCACGCTGAACGACGTGGCTTCCTTAATCTGGAAGTCTGCCGATGGCGCGACATCGCTTCAAGAAATCGTCGAAAGCAAGGTCTGCGCCGAGTTTGATGTCGATCCTTCCGTCGCTTTCGCTGATGCCGAGCGCTTGGTAGGCGAACTGGCCAAGCGTGGCCTGCTCCTTGTCGCTGATCATCCCGTCGAGCAGTCATTACACGCGGAGCGAAATTCATGACGGCGCTGATGGAAAGACTCAACTCCAGGGCGTTGGAGCTGGGTGTGCCTCTGAATGCGCACCTAGACGTCACATATCGTTGCAATGAGCGGTGCACCCATTGTTACTTAGACCATGACGACCACGGGGAAATGACTCTTGCCGAGATCAAGGATCTCCTCGATCAACTTGCCGATGCCGGAGTTTTATTCCTTACGTTCAGCGGCGGCGAAGTGCTGATGCGCATGGACTTCTTCGACATCCTAAAGTATGCGCGCCGGCTGCAGTTCTGCGTGAAAATAAAGACAAACGGCTTCATGATCCGTGAAAAAGAAGCTAACCGCATCCGCGATTTGGGCGTCCAAGAGGTCCGGATCAGCATTTACTCTCATCGTGCTGAAATTCATGACGCCATTACGAAATTGCCGGGATCGCTGAAGCGTTCCATGGCGGCCATCCGCTTACTCAGGTCTCGTGGCGTCACCGTCGCGATAGGGAATGTGTTGATGGTCCAGAATCTCAATGACTATGCGGGCGTCAAGCGGTTGGCGAACGAACTCGGGGTGCCAGTGATTACCGACCCCACCATCACTCCGAAGATGGACGGTGATCGCTCTCTTCTCCAGCTTGGTATTCGGGGATCTCAACTCCGCGAGGTGTTCCGCGATACCGAGTTGGTTGGAAACGTAGACGAGTTCTGCGCTCTCCCTGGTGCCGTCGACGATTCCGCGATGGATAACATCGCGTGCAGCGCTGGTCATACCTACTGCTACATCTCTCCGTACGGTGATGTTTATCCCTGTGTTCAGTTTCCTCTGCCTTGCGGCAACGTTAGAAAAGACAAGTTTCTGGACATCTGGCGCAACTCGACCCAGCTGAACGAAGTCCGCTCCATTCGCGCTCGAGACCTGCCCACTTGTTCGACCTGCGCTCATGTCGGAACGTGCACGCGTTGCCCAGGATTGGCTTTCATGGAAGGAAGCATGCGAGGACCGTCTTCCCTGGATTGCGACAAATCTTTCGCACGCACCGGAATTCCGTCGGCAAACATGATTGCTAAAGCGGTGCTCTCTTCGAGCCAAGATCGAGCCAGCAATTCCACGCGACCGGTATCATTTTCCAGCCTCGTCCAAATCATGATTCGAACCTAGAGTCAGCAAAGGCCGCCGCGGGAAGTCTCTTCGCTAATCCGGTTCACGGAAGGGCGCACGCCACCCGGGTGTACTTTGGCCACATCCTAGCCATGGAGAGCCTCTGCCAAGATCATCTCGAACTCGGACCGCTTCTTTTTCACCTGAATGGCAAGTCCTAGTTGCCTGCGCATCCCTTAACTCGAGCGTCGCGCGCGTGAACGCCGCTCATTACGAGCCGCTGGATTGGCCCGTGCTGCTCGCTCAAGCGGATGAGCACTCTGTGCTTCCCTCGTTGGCCGCGCGCCTTCAGGAACTCGCACCCGGCACCTCGCCTCCAGAGATCGAAACCAAGCTCCACTCCTGGCAGCGTGCGCAGGCGGTTTTCACGCTGACTTTGAACGCGGAATTATTTCAGGTTCTGGAACGCTTTGCGGCTCTCGATATTGGAGTGCTTGTTACCAAAGGTCCCGCGCTCTCCGTCCGTTGCTACGGCGACCCGGGCATGCGTCAATACTCCGACCTCGACCTCATCCTTCGCGACAAAGATATTCGACGTGCGACGCAGGCCATGCTCGACCTCGCATACGAGCCGCGTGTCCCGCTGACGGCTATCGACGCAAACAAAATTCCAGGCGAATACGCTTTCCGAAAATCCGGCACCCATCTTCTCGTCGAATTTCACACCGAGCGCACCTTTCGCTACCATCCGCGCCAACTCGACATCGAACAGCTCTTCCAGCGGCGCGCCTGCGTCACGATCGATGGCCGCGACGTCCCAGCGCTCTCGCTTGAGGACGAGCTCGTTCTCATCTGCGTTCACGGTGCCAAGCATTTCTGGGAGCGCCTTATGTGGATTGCCGACGTAGCCGCGCTGGTTTCCTCGAGTCAACCGCCGGATCTGGACCGCGCCATGGCGGTAGCCCGCGAGGTCGGCGCCGAGCGAATCCTTCGCTTGGGGCTGCGCCTTGCCTCGGACGTCCTCGGCGCCGAACTGCCCGTCCAACTCGCGGCCCGCGTGCGGTCGGACCGGGCGGTTTCGAAGCTTGCCGCGGAAATCGAGACTCGACTCGCCTTACGCGAGCCTCGAGGCATCGGGATACTCCGGCGCGCTGTCTTTCGCCTTCGAATGTGCGGCGGCTTGCTCCCTGGCGCTGCTTACTTGCTGCGCTTGTCGCTATTTCCTACCGAAGAAGACTGGACTCCAGGAAAAGAAAATCGCTCTGCATTCGTGGACGCCATCAGTAGACTCCTTCGGCTCGCGAGAAAACACAGCCGTCGCTCCAGCAATTGAACGCGCAGGAAAAAAAGGTCCGGGCACGTACACCGGACCTTTTCTGCAAAAGAAGCAGCTAAATATTCGTGCGCTGCATGATCTTGCGCTGCGTCTTCGGTGTCCGAGTCGGCAACTCCACGGAAAGAGTCACCTCGCTCTTGTTTCGCAGCACGCCAATCTTCGCCGTCTTAGCATCGTTCTGCGATGCGAGCCTCTGCCGCAGGTCGCCAAGGCTGCGCACGCGTTCGCCATTAAGACTGGTGATCACATCTCCCGCCTTCAGCCCGGCCTTCTCCGCGGGGGACCCGCTGTTCACGCTGCGCACCAGGACTCCTTCGCCGTCCGGAGCGCCGAAGAACGCACCTAGTTGCCCGCCAATGTCCTCCGCATCAATGCCCAGCCGCGGACGACCGCCCGCCAGCATGCCCATTCCTTCGCCCAAATCAATCGACGGCATCTCCGGAATCTGCACTTCGGGCATGCGAAACGCGAAGGCGCCCGGCGTCGCACCCATCCATTTAGTGTGGCGCTCCTCAGCTTTGCCAAGCGTTGCGCTCAGCGTTTGCACGCGTCCATCGCGCCACACCGTAAGCTGCGCCGCGCGTCCCGCGGGAATTTCGTGAATCATTCTCCTGAACTGCGCCGCGCCCTCCACCCGCTGCCCATTGACTTCGGTGATGACGTCCTTCTCCTTCAGCCCGGCCTTCGCCGCGGGACTATCCTTCGTCACCCCGGCCACAAACACGCCGCGCTCCGCGGGAAGCTTCAACTCCTTCGCATTCTCCGCTGTCACTTCATGCGTCTCGACGCCCAGCCAACTCGGCCCTTCTTCACCGTCAAGAACGCTGATCTGTTCGATCTCCGGATAGGGCAGCGCCTCCACATCCGCCAAAACACCCTCAGATTGCTCCAGCGCTCGCCCAACGTCTTGCAGCACGCGGTCCCCGTCAATCTGAATTCGATTCAGTTCATGCACTTTCGGAACGCGCTCCACCCTCACCGCTGGCGAAGCGTCCTCCTGCTCTTGAAGCGGTGCCGAGCGGCTTGGCAACGCAAGCAGCGCGATGGCGAGCGTCGCCATGCCTGCACTGACCCACAAAATATTTTTCCTCATCGTTGTGATTCTCCTCTTTAGCTTGGTGACTCCTTGCTTCCTTAGACGCACGTCCCGCTAAACCGTCGACCGCAAAGCCACCAATCGTATCCCTCCGTTCACCGTGTGCAACCGGATCGGCGCCCCGCCCCGGCCCAGTTTCCCGTGCATCTCGCGCGGCTTCAGCGTGCTCTCGAAAGTCACCGGCAACTCCGAGAAAAAGTTTCCATTCATACACCGCGTCTCTAGATCGGCATGCGTGTCGGCGGGCACCGCCAGCAACACAGAGCCATTCGTCGTTTCCGCAATCGCCCCGTTCTTGTCTTGAACGTGCAAAAGCTCCAGATGTACATTGCCATTAGTGGTGTGCGCGTGCACCGAGCCGCCGGCGTCGAACACGTCAATATTTCCGTTCACCGTTCTCAAATCTTCGACCCTCTCGATGCCAGACACGCGCAGCGTCCCGTTCACCGTGCCCAGATGCTCCACGTGCGCGCAATGCGGCACGCGCACCGTGTATTCCACGGCCACTTCCACTCCCTCATTCTGCGGGTACCGCGTAGCCACGGAAACCACGCCAGGTCTGGCGTCCACGTCTATCGACACAAGCTCTAGGTCCGACTCCCTGTGTTTCGCGGTCTTCACCGCGTGAATCTCAATGGTGTCGCGGTCCCAGCCCTGCACATCCACGGTGCCATTGACGTTCTGCAGCTCAAACGAGCCGCCCGGCTGCAGCGGATAGGTTTGGTTGAATTCTTTGGTGATGGCCAGGCAAGCCGGCGCGGAAGCCACAGCCAGCATCAAGATGAACAGCGCGGTAAAGCTAACAGAGCGGCGGTGCATAACGTTTTACCTCCTTCGAGGACCGACATTCCAGAATCGAAGAACAGAACGAAACTCGTTTGTGGCACCCGGCCGGCGCTCAAAGCCTAGTGCAGTTGAAAATTAAACGTAACCGTCGAGATCACGTCCACTGGCCTGCCCCCGGTCGAAAACGGCCTAACCCGCCACTGCTTCACGGCCGCAATCGCGGCGTCCGCCAGCGTCGGCGACCCGTTAAGGATCTTGTCGACTTCGATGCGCCCATCCTTCGTCGCGCGCACTTGCAGCCGCACAATCCCTTGCACTCCGGCCCGCCGCGCGATTTCCGGATACGCCGGGGGTGGAGCCGACACCAGATGTTTCTGCAACTCATCGGGATCTTCGCGAATCCCGCCCAGGAAAGCCGTCTCCAGCGTATTCAGCCAGCGGTCTATCCAGTCGCCTCGGTCCTCCGCCTCTCTCGCAAGCTCCGAAGCGTTCCACGATTGCGATTTCTCCAATCCCGTTGAAGTCAAGTGCACCGAGTTCAACCGATCCATCAGCCGCTCTTTTTGCTCTTGGATCAATGACTGGCGCAAAGCAATCTCCGAATCCAGGAACTGCAGCCGGATTTTTCCGGCCGTCGTGCGCAGCTTCAGCGGAGGCCCGCCGCCGTTCAACGCTCCTATCGCGCGCACCGGCCCATTTCCGCGATTCTGAATTTGCAGTGCCAGCGCTGGATCCGCTTCAATGCGCCGCTCTCCGCCGGACTCTACGACCGCATCGATGTCGGCAGCCAGGTTGCGCGGCAGAAACACAATGATGTCGCCATTTCCAGAAGTTAGTTGCGACAATCCCGGCAAGTGCACTGTGCCGCCGGACGAAGGTGCATCCGGATTGATCCACGCCGTAATCGTCCCGCCCGCCGTCGCCGCCCGTACCGTTCCCGCCACGCGCGTCAAGCAAATGCTTCCAGCGCTGGATTCAACCTCCATCGGTCCAGACACATACATAATGCGAATGCCGCCGCCGCCCGTTTGCGCTCGAACGGAACCCCGCACTTCTCCAAAATCAATCTGTCCCCCGCCGGTGCGCACGCTTACGAGGCCCCCGGCCTGACCAACCGTGATGTTCCCGCCGTCGGTCTGCAAATCCGCCCGTCCGCCAATCTGGCCTGCGCGAATGTGTCCGCCGCCGCTGCGAAGCGCTGCGTCGCCAGCGATGTTCCCGGCGTTGATGTGCCCGCCGGCGGTAAATGCCTTCAAGTCTCCGGCAACGTCCTGCACCTGGATGTGGCCGCCTTCCGTCTCCAGCCGCGCAACCAGGCGTTCAGACGCTGCGTTCCGCAAGTTGCCGATGCGTCCGGCGCGTATGTTGCCGCCCTGTGTCGCCAGGGTTGCGATGCCCCCAATGTCCTCCGTCTCGATGTCCCCTGCTTCCGTCTTTACCTCGACGCTGTAGTTGCGCGGCACCGCTATCTCGAACTGCACCCAGAATTGCGCGCCGGACAGACGCACCAGTTGCGGCGGCAAATTTCCAGTGATCTCGACTCCTGCGGGAGTGGTCTTGGCGCTCAGCGAATAATGGTCCAGTAGATGATGCGCCAGTGGCGCGCGCGCGTCCGTTTCAATATGCACCGCATACCGGACCACCGGAGCGGAGCCGCTTTCAAGCGAAACGATTTTCACGGAACCCAAGTCGGTAGTGAGCCGCAGCGTCAATCCATCCGATGTCTGAAGAAATCCCGTGCGATCCGCGGAAATGCGCGGCTGCGTTGGTTCGCCCGGCTTGGTCAGTTCTAATGCTGACGCCGTAGGTTCCCGGCTGCCTGCGGCGATGCTCGGGGCCAGCAGCATCGCGGCACATAACAGGCGCACCGTGATTCCCGCACAGACCCTCCGAAACTTCATGGGCGCAAAGTGAATTCTTGTTCTTTTCATTTCCAGCTTGACTGGTACTGCGACTTGCGTCGTGTCGCTGCGGAACACAACCTTACTGAACTTCTCGGGGACCAATCTGCCGCAACGCCGCCGCGCTGCGCAGCCGCACATAGCGGCTCGGGTCACGGTGTTGCAAACCTGCAAGTGCGCGAATCACGCGATCCACCGAAGGATCAGGAGGAATTTGGCTCCCCGCAATCTCTGGCGCAGCTCCCGGGGCTGGAGGCTCGCCAGACGCTTCGCCTTCCAGCGAGCGCACCAGCAGGTTCACCGCCTCCACGCGTACACCCGGGTTCGCGTCGTGCTGCAGCGCTTCCAGCAAAGTATCGCGAACTGCATCGTCCGCGGCAGAATCGCGTAGCGCTTCCAGCGCCTTCATGCGCACGGCGGCATTCTGGTCTCTGCGCGCCGCGGCCAGCAATGCATGGCGAACTTCCTTATCGCCCGTGCGCGTTTTCAGCACATCCAGGCAATCCAATCGCACGCCCGGATCAAATTGCTCTCCGTTCATCACCACGTAGGTAAGGACGCGCCGCACGTCCGCGTCATCCACGCTTCCGCTCAACACAATAGGCTGCTCGGTGCGCACTTGCAGGTGTACCGTGCCTGAGGGATCGGCCGCCGGCGCAAAATTCACTCCCGCCACGGCCATTTTCGACAGATCTTCATTCGTCAGCGGTGCCGCTGCTTTCACGTTCACCGCTTGGCCGACGCCGAAGTTGCCATCCCGCCCCGGAATCCACAAGGCCACCTGCGTCCCCACCGCCAGTCCCAGCAGCACCAGCCCCGCCGCGCTCCAAGCCGGCCGCAGAGCCATCCATCGCCTCGCCCACCCAAACGGGCTCCACTGCTCGCGCAAGGGTGGCGCCGACAGATCATCCAGCAATTCAGAAAGTTCACTGCGGCACTGTGCGAGGAGAGCTCCGGAGGGATCAAGCTGATCGGCGGGTTGGAACGCGCTAATCAGCGCGCTCTGCATTTCCTGTTCTTCGCGCAGCTGTGCGGCGCAAGAAGCGCAGCCCGTCAGGTGCGCATCGATCTGTTCGCGTTCCTGCGGCTCTACTTCATTGCAAGCATAAAACACCAGCAGAGGAGCGATGTCCCCGCAGCGCGTCAGCCGGTTCGCGCTCATCGGAGCCCTCCCAGCTGCGTGCGCAGCTTGCGAGTAGCCCGGAACAGCGAATTTTTCACCGTCTCTTCTGTCGTGCCCAGCGCGTCGCCGATCGCCCGCAGTTTGAGACCCTGATAATGTTTCATCTCAAAAACGACACGCTCGCGAGGCGAAAGCCGCTCCATCGCCAACGCAATCCGCGACTGAATCTCTTTCCCAAACAGCCGCCGTTCCGGGTCCAGCGTTGGCCGATGTTCCCGCTGCCGCTCGAAAAAGTCGGTAATCCCTTCATCTGCATGGCCGGCGTTCGTTTCGGGGGCCTGATCCTCAGGACGCGCTTGACGCCGGCGCAAATGATCCAGGCAAACATTTGTGACGATGCGGTACAGCCAGGTATAGAAGCTGCACTCGAAGCGGAAGCGATGGAGATTGCGATAAACCTTAAGGAAAGCTTCTTGGTAAACGTCCCTCGCGTCCTCGGGACGCTTCATCAAATTCAGCGCCAGCCGCAGCACGTCCCGGTCATACCGGCGCACCAATTCCTCGAACGCAGCGCGGTTCCCCGTCTGCGCTTCCGCGACTATGCAGCGCTCGTCAACCTGGGGCAATGAAGCCACCGTGGCCATGGCGTCCGTATCTGTAGCCCGGAATGTAACGCTTGCCAAAGCCAATCGAGGAAGCGGCATATTCGCTTTCTATTCGCAGTTTCCGGTGTTATGGCGTTAGCCTTAGCACCTTAGCCCAGGTTTATAGCACTTGAATGCAACCTTGGCCAGAGCGAACCACCCAATTTGGACGCAACTTCCCCGAATGGGTGAGCAGCTACCTCTTCCCTTCCTAACGTATGCCGCACACTATTTGTTTCTAAACTTAGACGCTAAGCGGTTGTCGCATCGGCAGTTTTTGGAGCTGCGGCGGTTTTGTTCACCCAGGCATCCCTGATCGCGGGCGCGTGGAGGTGGGCGTTAAGCACTTTCTTTGTCACGCTGACGCCAAGCTACCAAAGGCCACCCAAACAACACCATTAACGCCGCCAAAATCCCGTAGCCGTTTGCCCGGTAAAAATAGTCGGGATGCCGCAGCATTTCTCCAGCCCCCGCAAGCAGCGCGATTCCAGCAAAAATAAGAAAATATCCCAGCACGTTGAAGCGGATCACGTGCCGCACGGCAACGTCAATAACCCCGATCCACACCGCCGCGATGACCATCTTCTTGGCAACGTCTATTGGGTCATGCCAGTTTGCCGAAAATCCGCCAAGCGCAAACACGGCAAGCACGAAAACGGAAATACGCAGCCACTTTGGCCGAATCATGCTTACGATGAACCCCGCGGTTATGCACACCAGCGCCGTCAGCGTCAGTCCGCTGCGTACTCCAGACCCGAGAATCGCCGCCGCTGGGAACACAGCGTCCAGATTCGCGCCGAAAGCTGCTGCAGCCACCCCCTGCACCCCAGGCAAATGTTGGTAGACCCATTTCGAAATTGCATCCAGTCCTACGCAGCCCGCTATTCCACCCAGTCCGATAAACACCGCGTCCCGGTAGTACGCTCCCGGCATGCCTGTCCATTCCGGTATCCGCTCTTCGCCGAAGGCTTGCTTCCCGTAATACCAAGCCGCCCCGAACAGCAGCGCCAGGAATCCAAAGGAAAACAATATTCCCAGCAGCGCGCTGATCGCCGTAACGCCGATCATCACCTTGAATGGGATCGCAGTCCTATAGTTGCCCAGAGCGTTTTGTACGAAATCACCGAAAGTGATCGCCAGCACGTACCCCGCAAGCCCCCACAGCGCCCAACGCGTCAGCCGCTTCCACGGAATCGTGCGCCCCACCTCGGAACGCAAGTTCTTCAAGAAAACGATCAGCGCGGTAATCGCAAATCCAGCCACCACCAAGATCGGTATCGCGTACCCAAACACGATCTTCGCCAGCGTTAACTCTTCGTGCTTCCGCCGCCACTCATCCGGGATCTTGATGTACGTCCGAAAATTAGTGACCTCGTCCCCGAGCACCACCACTTCCATTCTCGCGAAGGCGTGGTCCGCGGTATTCGCCTTTGCAACGGCAGGAGAACTCGGCGCGCCGCCATCGAGCGGCGTATTCTGTTGCCAAGTCAAAGTGTGATCGATCCGATGCGGTCGCTTGTCCGAAGTCGACTCCACCAGCGACCACTGGCTCAAGTCAATCTTCTTCTCCTCGCGCAAAAATTTCTCCGCCCGCCCCACTGCTTCTTCTTTACTGAGTGAAGCGCCGGGCGCCTCGTCCGCCAGCGTGTGCCGCACCGCGTGCAGCGACCCATCCGGCTTCAGCACCACCGCGTATTCCTCCGGCTGCGAATCTCGAAAATACCGCACCCGCCACAGCGCTCCGGGTACCTGGGTGGCAAGAATGTCGTTCAGGCGCGCAACGCCCACGCGCTCCCGCAAAAATTCGTTCGTCACCGGATCGGTTACGTTTACCAGCAAGGTCGCATGCAAGTAGCTGTGCGGCTGCAACCCGCATTGCCGAAAAATTGCATCCGCATGCGCACGTGCCGAACGCCCGTTCACGGAAAGTCTTAAATAGTCGCCGATCGATTCCGGTTTCAGCTTCCAAGCCAACGACCCGCCCGCCACCAGGCATACTGCCAAGAACGCCAGCATCGCCGGAGACAGCGCGTCATATCTACGCGTCAAAGCCCTCGTGGCAATTTCTTCCCGCGCAGTGGCCAGACTTATCTCGGGAGCCGGCGCCGCCTGGTTCTGTAAATCTTCATCAGGCTCAAATCTTCCTCGCGACAAATACGAAATCCCCGCAAACAGCAGCGGGGCCGCCGCTGCTAATCCCACCACTATGCCCGAAATCTTGAAATACAAGCTGTTCGATCGAATCAGCAGCAACCCAACCAATGAGGCATCCACGGTGTAATGCCAAATCAGCGTCGCCAGGATTCCCCATCGCAACATCACCAGTCCCGCGATGATGCCAAAGATCCCAATTTCAATTCCGCGGATATACGGCGGCTCCTGCGGATAATTGCTGTGCAGAAAGCTCCACATGAACGCCGGCAGCACCACCGCAATCCATCGCGAACCGGTCAGCCGCTGAAAAAATGGAATGGCAAACAAACGAAACGTAAACTCTTCGTTCGTCGAGGCCAGCAAACCGATCGCTGCTCCCGCAAGCCACGGAAACAGCGTGTTCACCGAATCCTGATAATTGATCTCCTGCGGTGCCCACGCTCCGAAATAACGTTGAGCCACTACATAAAACACCACGACATATCCAATGTGCGCGGCCGCCATGGACAGTCCCACCACCGCCGCCGAAAAAAATTCTTTCGTTCGCAATCCGCGAAGTGTAAAAGCTTTCGAAAGCTGCAATCGCTGCGGTTGCGAAGCCCGGTACAGCGGTTCCGCCGCGGGCAGCACCAGAGTCACGGTGAGCGCCGTCAGCAACGAAACCAGCGCCGCGGTCCCAATCTTCGCCAGAAGGAAGCCAGTGTAGGAAGCATTCGTGTTATAGCTCGCGCTCCACAGCGGCCAGTCATTCAGGTTCTGCAAAAACAGCAATCCCGCCACGAGAAATCCCAGCACAATCGCTCCACGCCACGAGGACTGCCCGGCGCTCGTCAGCTTGAACGCCAGCCACACCGCAACTCCAAGGAGCAATATGTAGGGAACCGTGAACACCAGAGCCAGCGTGTCATTCGCCGAGCGCAACCGCTGAAAACTCCGCTCCCACGCCTCCGGCACCCGCAAATATTCCCGCGAGCCGCCGATGCGCTCCCCTTCCAGCGCCACCGTCAATCGGTAAGGCGCGTCCTTCGCCCGAAATGCGTGCTTTTCCCAAGTGAACGACCAGTCGGTGCGGTTCGGCCGCTTGATCGAGTTCACTTCCTCAGGTAGGAAATCCCATTGGTTCGGATCGACTCCAAGTTTCGATACTAGAAAATTCTGCGCACGATCCTGCGCCGTCGCGCGGTCCAGCGTCGCCCCGGGGCGTGCCTCTTCAATCTTGTGCGTATACCCGACAATGTTTCCCGCCGGGCTCACCCGCACGTAAAATTCCTCTTCCTGCAGTGGACGGAAAAATCGCACATCCCAATACCAAACGTGCAGTTGCGACGACATCAGTTGGTTCGCTTGCTGCAATCCCAACTCGCGTTCGAGATACGTTTTCGAATCGTCGTCAACGCTAAACACAATCGCCGACCGGTAGCCGCTCACGTTTTCGCCGAGCCCCGCCACAAAGCTTTGCGCCCGTTTCAGCGCCTCCCCACGTGTGACGCGAAAATCCACCGAAGCTTCCGGAAACGCCCGGAAGAAATATTTGTAACCGAAAATTGTTCCGATGATTCCGAGAGCTACCCACAGCAGCAGCGCGCGCTTCTCAGACCCGCTCAGCCGTTCACCAGCCACAGGAGCCTCCGCAATTGCATTTCATCTTGAGGTAAAGGCCGTTGCTGATCCGCACTTCGGGGACACAATTACCCACTTTATAGATACGCGTCCCGCCGACGCAAGTAACCCACATCGCAGGGGCGCAGCCCGCCTGCGGCAGGCACGCCTGCTGCGCCCCATCTCGGCGCGATTCAAATCTATTGGGCGGCCGTTCCCAAGATACCTTCGATCGACAATGGTATAAAAGACCTGTCGATGTCTCTGTCCCTAACCACGGAAGTCCGCATGATCAAAGGCGTCGGACCGCAGCGCGCCGAACTTCTCGCCAAACGCGGCATCTACACGGTCGACGATCTCCTTCACTATTTGCCGTTTCGTTACGAAGACCGCATCCACTTCTCCAACATCCGCGACATCAAGCCCGACGCCGTCTACACCATTCGCGCCCGCGTCATGAGTGGCCAGGCTGTGCGCACCATGCGCGGACGCGACGCCATCTATCATCTTCTCGTGCAGGATCCCACCGGCCAGCTCCCCTGCAAATTTTTTCACGGTGGCTACCTGGAAGGCCGCCTCAAGCAAGGACAGCTCCTCGTCCTCCACGGCAAAGCCGAGGTCGACAAAATGCGTCCAGCGCGCATCGAAATGGTCAATCCGCAAATCGAGCTCCTCAGCAGCCTCGATCATTCCGCTGCAGCGCACGAAGCCGACAAATCCGCTACTCAAGAAGAAATCGACTCCAGCGAAGTCGGCCGCATCGTTCCGATCTACGAAGCCATCGGCACGTTCGGCTCGCGCTCCATTCGTCGCACCATCTATACCGCGCTGCAAACTCTCGACCCGCGGATGCCCGACGTTTTGCCCGAAGACCTGCGCGCCCGTTTCGGCTATCCATCGTGCTTTCAAGCCCTGGCACAAACGCATTTTCCCGCCCCCGAAGAATCTGTCGAAGCTCTGAACGAATTTCGCTCCCCAGCCCAGCAGCGCCTCATCTTCGAGGAATTCTTTCTCTATCAGCTCAGTCTCGCGCTCGACCGCCGCGCCGCCCGCAAGGAAAACGCCATCGCCTTCCGCCTACGCGAAGAAAACATTCGAGAAGCGCTTAAACGCATTCTGCCCTTCAAGCCCACCGCCGCGCAGAAACGCGTCCTCGCGGAAATCGCCGCCGACCTCGAAAAGCCCGCGCCCATGAACCGCCTGCTCCAAGGCGATGTCGGCAGCGGCAAAACCATCGTTGCCCTGCAAGCCGCGGTCATCGCCATCGAAAACGGCTGCCAGGCCGCTCTGATGGCCCCCACGGAAATTCTCGCCGTGCAGCATTTTCTTTCCGCGCGGCGCATCCTCGAACGCGGCGGCTATCGCGTCGAGCTCCTCATCAGCGGCCTGAAGTCCGCCGAAAAATCCGCCGCCCTCGAACGCATCCGCTCCGGCGAGGCGCAGCTCGTCATCGGCACGCACGCCCTCATCGAAGACAATGTTCAGTTCGCACGCCTCGGCTTCGTCGCCATCGACGAACAGCACCGCTTCGGTGTTCTCCAGCGCAAACGCCTGATGGACAAAGCCGCCGCCCACGGCCACGCTCCGCACGTCCTTGTCCTCACCGCCACGCCCATCCCGCGCACGCTCTCCCTCACGCTTTACGGCGATCTCGACGTCTCCGTCCTCGACGAACTTCCTCCCGGCCGCACGCCCATCGAAACGCACCTCACCTCCGAGCCGCATCTCCCCGGTGTCTGGGGCAGCATCCGCCGCGAAGTCGAAGCCGGCCACCAGGCCTACATCGTTTATCCCGTCATCGAAGAATCGAAACTCGAGCTGAAAGCCGCCATCGAAGAATACGAGCGCCTGTCCCGTGAAGTTTTTCCCAAGCTGCGCCTCGGCCTCCTGCATGGCCGCCTCTCAAGCGACGAAAAAGACGACGTCATGCAGCAATTCCGCAAAAATGAAGTGCAAATCCTTGTCGCCACCACCGTCGTCGAAGTCGGCGTCGATGTCCCCAACGCCACGGTCATGGTCATCGAGCACGCCGAGCGCTTCGGCCTCTCGCAGCTTCATCAGCTTCGCGGACGCATCGGCCGCGGCGCGCAGAAATCCCACTGCGTCCTTGTCGGCCCTGTGCGCATGACCGACGAAGCCCGCGCCCGCCTCGAAACCATGGTGCGCACCTCCAACGGCTTTGAAATCGCCGAAACCGATCTCCAGCTTCGCGGCCCCGGCGAATTCTTCGGCACCCGCCAGTCCGGCGCCTTTGGTTTCCACATCGCCAACCCGCTCCGCGACCGCGAACTCCTCGAGCAAGCCCGCCGCGAAGCCTTCACCCTCGCCGACACTCCCTCGCAAGCCGCCGCTCTGCAGCGCGTTCTGCGCATGCTCCCTGGCGAGTGGCAACGGCGATATCATTTGGCGAGAGTCGGTTAACCCTTTCGCCCGCCTTGGTGGCTTTCGCCAGTCCGGCTTCCAGAGTTGTCTTCAACTCTGCTTGCATTTCCACGACGAAATCACATAATGAGGAGTACTTGGTGCGCCAGACTGCCCGCCCATGCAATGCCCTCTTTGTCAGGCGGAGAACCCGCCCACCGCCGCCAGCTGTACGAAGTGCAGCACACCCCTGCCGTTGAACGACCAAACGCTCGGCGCAACCGTCTCCGGCGGCAGCCCGGCCGCAGAAACCACGCCCCACGGCACTTCCGCATGGTCGGTCGCCGTCACTCCGCCGCCCGGCGCCCCCTACGCCCAGAGTGAAGAGCTTGTAGGAATGTTTTTGGCTGAACGTTACGAGATTCTCGAATTGCTCGGGCAGGGCGGAATGGGCGCCGTTTATAAGGCGCGCGACACAGAACTCGGACGCCTCGTTGCTCTGAAGCTGATCCGCCCTGACCTCGCCAGCAATCCGGAAATCCTCCGCCGCTTCAAACAGGAGTTGATCCTCGCTCGCGAAGTTACGCATCGCAACGTCATTCGCATCTTCGATTTGGGACAGGCCAAGGGCTTCAAGTTCATCACCATGGAGTTCGTGGAAGGCCGCGATCTTCGCGCCGTGCTCCGTGAAAGAGGAAAACTTCCGCCGGACGAGACGGTACGGGTTATCGCCCAGATTTGCCGCGCACTGGAATCTGCCCACGCTGCCGGTGTCGTTCATCGCGACCTGAAACCTCAAAACATCATGCTGGACGGGAAAGACCGCGTTTACGTGATGGACTTTGGCATTGCGCATTCCCTCGAAACACCGGGCATGACACAGACGGGCGTATTGATGGGCACGCCGGAATATATGTCGCCCGAGCAGGCCAAGGGCATCAAGGTCGACGCGCGCTCAGATCTGTTTGCTCTGGGCATAATTTTTTATGAAATGCTGACCGGCATTTCTCCGTACAAGGCGGACACATCTCTAGCTACCCTTCTGAAACGCACCCAGGAGCGGCCTCCGCCTCCGGCGGAAGTAGATGCCACGATTCCAAAGGCGATCAGCGATGTGGTTATGAAGTGCCTGGAAATCGATCGCGACCAGCGCTATTCCACAGCCAGAGAGATTCTCGAGGATCTTGGCCATGAGATGCCTACGAGCGTGCGGACCGTCGCGCCTACGCTGCCGCCGATTGCCGCGGCCGCCAAGCCCGCGGAGGTCTCACTTTTCCAGCGCTATCAAATTTGGATCGCCGGAGTTGCCGCGGTTGTTTTGTTGGCAGCACTAGGAATTGTTTTCCGCGGCAAAATTTTCTCCGGGTCCGCCGCGAAGCGGGGCCCCCCCGTAGAGCAAACTTCTCTCGCTATTCTCCCTTTCCGAAATGCGTCAGGCGATGCTTCGCTCGATTGGCTTGGCCCTAGTCTGGCGGACATGCTCAGCACCGATGTAGGCCAGTCCGCGCATCTGCGCACCATTTCTCCGGACCGCCTGCACCAGGTGCTTTCCGATCTGCGGATCACTTCCGGCACCACAATCGACCCTACGATGATCGGCCGCATCGCGGAATTCAGTAGCGCTGATACGGTGGTTTGGGGCCAATATGCCAAGTTCGGTGAGCACATTCGCATCGACGCCACCCTGCTGGATCTGAAGCACAACCGCCGCGCGCCCTTGAAAATCGAGGCCGTAAGTGAGAAGGAGATCCCCGCAACCGTGGATGGGTTTGCCGAGCTCATCCGCAAGAACCTTGCAGTTTCTCCCGATGTGCTGAAAGAGTTGAAGGCCAGTTCATTCCAGCCCTCTTCAAAATCCGTGCCCGCACTCCGCGATTACAATCAGGGTGTACAGCTTTTGCGCGAGGGGAAAAATCTCGAAGCCGTCAAGAATTTCAAGGCGGCGACAAAAGCGGATCCGCAGTTTGCCTTGGCTTTTTCCAAGCTGGCGGAGACCTACGCCAATCTGGGCTACGACAGCGAAGCGGAGCAGTCGGCGCGACGAGCCGTGGAGCTAAGCGAAAGCTTAACGCCTGCAGAGAAGTATGCTATCAGCGCTTCCCAAGCCCGCATCAGCAAGAATTATCCCAAGGCTATCGAGGCATACGAGAACCTCGCCAAAATTTCGCCTGACAATACCAATGTGCGCTCCGCCTTGGGCGCCCTGTATGAGGACACAGGCGATTTTTCTAAGGCCAGCGAACATTATCAGAAGGTCTTGGCCGCGAATCCGAAGGACATCACGTCGCTACTCGCAACTGGCCGCGTCGACATCAAGAGTGGCGACTCGCGGGCCAGTCTGGACCCCCTCAACCGGGCACTCAGCCTGGCGATTCAGGTGGATAACGACGAACAGAAAGCCTTGATCCTCCAGGCGCTCGGCATTGCCTACTCCGATCTCAACAAGCCGGAAGAGGCTCTGCAGAATTATCAGCAATCTCTCGAAATCAAGCGACGCCTGGGCCAGAGGAAGGGCATTGCGGACAGCCTCAATATGATCGCATCGGTTTATGAAGGGCTTGGCAAATCGGCTCTAGCTCTCAGCAACTTCAAGGAAGCACTGAAGATCTATCGTGAGATCGGTGACCGGCAAGATGTTGGTACGGTTCTGATCAACCTCGGCGGGTTCCAGCATAACCGCGGTAAATATGACGATGCCCTCAAGCTGTTCAAAGAGTCCCTGCAGATCCAACGCGACCTCGGGAATGAGAACGACCAAGCGTTGTGTCTGAATAACATCGGCAACAGCTACGCTTTCAAGGGCGACTATGAGGATGCCAGAACGTATTTCGAGCAGGCTTTACAACTGCGCGAGAAAATCAAGGTACCGTCGGACATCGCCGATACGCTACACAACCTGGGTGAAGTGTTGATGAAGATGGGTCAATATGATCAGGCTCTCACGCGGTATCTTCGCGCCCTGGACCTGCGCCGCGGGGCATCCGACAAGTTAGGAGCCGCTAGAGAATCCGACAGCTTGGGCATCCTGTTTGCTTATCAAGGGCGCTTTGGTGCGGCACTTAAGGCTCGCGAAGAAGCGATGAAGGGTTTCCGCGAGTTGCAGGACCGGAGTTATTGGATGGCCGAAACTCTCGGCGGCTACGGAAATGCCCTTGCGCAGGTCGGTCGGTTCGATGAGGCAGGCAAGCATCTCGACCGGGCGTTGAGCCTGGCACGTGAGTTGAAGAATGCTCCCCTGTCTGCCGAGATCATCGCTTGGCAAGGCGACAACTTCAGTTACAAAGGCGACAGTAAGTCTGCCAAGAGTCTCTATCTGCAGGCGGAACAAATAGCGTCGAAGTCGTCTGATCGCGACCTGCAAATTGCATTGCAGTTGAAGCTTGCAGACCTGTCCGTGGCCGAGGGCGGCAGCCGAAGCTCTATTGCAGGTCTTCAGGCTCTCGCCGACCAGGCGGCCGGTGCGGGCCTAAAGTATATGTCCATTGAGGCATCACTCTCCGCGGCGGAGGCTTTGATCAAGACCAAGGGTTACGCTCAAGCCCGCCAGGTTTTAGGAAACCTTTTGGCCTCGAGCGAGAACCTGGGCGCCCAACCTCTCCTCGCCAAGGGTCACCTGCTGTTGGGGACGGTCTCACGGAATTCGGGAAATGCTGGGGATGCCACCCGCGAGTACCAGGCGGCTATCCAGGCGCTAAATGAAATGCGCAAGGATGCGGGTGATAAGTTCGTGGATCGCGCGGATGTCAAAGCCATGTGGGCAGAGGCGACACACTGGGCTGGCAAATCCAAATCCTGACAAGCCCTAAAATCGAGATAAGGGGAGGGACGAGCGCTCGTCCTCCCCTCCCACACCCTCGAAAAGAGACAACTAATTGCCCCCTAGCGCTGTGATAGTCGTTAGCTGAACTGAAGATCCGTGAAGTAAGCGTTTGTTCACGCGGGAGATTTGTGAGATAGGTTCTCCTTGGCAGCTTAAGCCTAGCGCGGCCGCGCCGGCAGCACCTCTCGTAAATCCTCACAGCGGGGGCAGCGTGGGCACCACAATATAGCCGTCGATCAGTGCTCCCGACGTTTGGAACACCAAACCTGTGGCGGTAATCCAGCTAATCGCAAAGTGGTTCGCCCCAACCACCGGGGCATTGCCCAGAACAACTGCCGTGTAGTGGACGGGAGTGCCATCGCCCAGGGTGCCCGTGCCGGTGATAATGGCTTGGTTTCCGGAGAGGGTAACGGCATCCATGCTGCCTTTCATTTTTCTCCCGGTGTCACGTTCCTCAAATTTCATCTCCTTGGAACGTCGGCAAAACTCGAAGTCGCCCTCATGCCCATCATCACCTTGCTCGTGACCGTCACCTTCAACGTCATCCTGCTTCGCCGAGCAGAAGCGCCAAGCGATGACGAAGTCGTTGAACGACTTACCGATGCCGCCGATCGTGGGATCGGTTCCCACAGTGTTGGGTCTGGGATGGAAAAACGTGGTTATGTCACAGACGAACTGCTGGTCTTCCAGCTGGTCCGTCTCGTAAGGAAAGACGTTGTCGTGGCCGAGATTGATTGCGGGACAGTTTGCGTTTGCGCCATCGTGATCGTCGTCCGGGTCGTCGAACATGCGGGGACTGTGGAAATAGCCAGGCGGAGTAGCAACCACGTTGTTCCAAGCGATCTTTATTTGCACCCCGCCTGAATAGGTAAGAGGGCCGGGCTTCGGCCCACTAACGCTGTAGACGACGCACGCTGGTTGTTGGGCAAAATCTAGGGCGTAGGGGTAGCAAAACGGTACCTTCGTATTGGGATTGTTAGGCCCGACTGGCGGTTCGTTGTTATAAGCAGGGTCTCCAAAGAACCTTACAAATCGGCAGTCGACAGAAAGCAGACTCGTTCCTGGCTCGGGATCTACACCGCCGGGTATGCCGCTGTCGCAAAGACCATCGCCAGTCACTTTGTCCGCCCGTACGCCAATCGACAAACCGGGCGAAGCCATACCGACGGTCAACTTGATGGAATGTGCGCCGGGGTCGGGGCAGGGTGTCTGGGCCGAGAGGCAGTCGAAGGTTGCGATAACGGAGGAATTTGTGCCCGCGATAAACATGCAAGCTTGCGTGCTCCCCTCCTCGGGTGGCACACAGTTAGAGGTGGGGGACTGTGCCCAACACTGGGTCCCGAGGGACGCAAACGACAGTACAAGGAACGCGAATATCCGCTTAAGCATGATCGAAACTCCTCTTGTGTCGCCAGCAGCGAGTTAGACGGCGACAACCCGGCGTTCAGGAAACGGAAGGGTCCGCTAAATAGGGCCAGCTGGAGGGCTTATCGGAGCCCTAAAGGGATCCTAAGGTTTCATCGCCGACGTGAGCGTATTCGCGTCTTGTCAGATAGCAAGTAGGTGAATGCTCTAATTCGGGGTAGGGAAATCTAGTAAGTCCTCTACTTGGTTGCAGGCTGTCGGAAAATTGCTGAAAAGAAAGAAAAGTTTGGTTGCAGGGTCAGATTTGAACTGACGCAACATGCCGGTTCCAAACATGACTTGTGTACCCTGGAGGCATACGGTTTCCACAAAATTTACACGCCTTTGACCACCAACGCCTGCTGACAAGACCTTTTGATCAGGCCACCACTGGATGACAGGGGCAAGTGAGTTTGTGAAAAACTGCTGATCCGTTGGTTAGCGGATCCGACGATTCTGAACGAGTGCTCGGCCATCCGGAAATTCACCCACCACCCGCTTGCTGTCCGCGTCGCGTCGTCTCAGGCCAACCCCTGAAAGCTGATTGCCGTTAGCCCCATTCCGCCGTACGATTCCTTCTCGTGCGCGTCATTGCCGGCAAATATCGCAGCCGCATCCTAAAAAGCCTCAGGGGCACGGCCCTCCGCCCCACCAGCGACCGCCTCCGCGAAACCCTCTTCAACGTCCTCGGTCCCAATGTTAGCGGCTCGCGCTTTCTCGACGTCTTCGCTGGCACCGGCGCCGTCGGCATCGAGGCCGCAAGCCGTGGCGCCGTCGAGGTCGTCTTCATCGAAAACCACGCCCCCGCCGCCACCCTCATCCGCCGCAACCTCGCATCCCTCGAAATCCAAAACGGAGCACAAGTCCTCTCCCTGGACGCCCTCCGCGCTCTCGAAAAACTAGCCGTCCGCCACAAGCCCACAGACGCTCCATTCGATTTCGTATTCGTCGACCCTCCCTACGCCGAAAAAGATCAATACGACCGCGTACTCGGCTTCCTCGGCTTCGCCCCATTCCTCAGCGCCTGCAGCCTCGTAATCGCCGAGCACCGCCGCACCTTCGAACTGCCTCGGCGCATGGGCAGGCTCCTCCAAACGCGAATCTTGAGGCAAGGCGACGCCGCCCTCAGCTTCTTCAAATACCAAGCCGCCGAAGGCGACGAAATCCCCGAAGCCGCGTAGGCGCGCGCCATGTAATCGTTGCGGGCCCTCGGGTCTTCACCCGATCCCGAATTCCGGCAATCCCCTGATTGTCCCTTCGCCTTTCTGCCCGTAGAAAGTTGTCCGTGCACTCGCAAGCCATTCCGCGCGTGCCGCAAGAAATCAGCACACACCAGATCAGCCCGGCGCCAAAGACTCGAGGCACTTTGCTGCTCCTTGAGCACATTCTCGCGGAGGCTCGCATGCGACTCGCTCGTTTTCTCACTTTCCTGTCTGCCGCGTTTCTGCTCCTTGCATCGATTGCCTTATTCCTGTTCCGCAACGCGTCGACTGCCTCTGCGCAGACGACCACGCCCCCCACCAGCACCATTAGCAGCAGCTCAGGCCCGCTCGTGTGGGACTTTGCTCCGGTCGGCGGCGGCACGGTCACGAATGTCGGCATTCAGGACATCTGCCCGCCCGGTATGTGCGACGACCATGACTTGAACATTGTGCTGCCCTCTGCGTCCGCCACGTTCTACCAAACGATGACCGCCCAGGTCACATTCAAATACACGTGGACCAGCACCGTCCCCAGCGACCTGGACATCTTCGCCATCAGCCCCAATGGCGCGGACCATGGTCCCGGTTCTCCGGATGACACTTCCAGCGGCGCGGGAGAAGAAGATTTGACCCTCACCGATCCCCTTCCCGGTCTCTGGCACATTCGTTCCGTCGCAGCGTTGGTGCCGCTACCTACTGCCGCTCACGTCGTCGTTACCATGACCGTCTCGCCACGCCCGATCACTCCGCCGCCGCCTCCTCCTGCTCCAGGCGCCCCCACTTTCGTGAACTATCCCGCTCCCCCGGACTGCACCGGCTCACAACAGCCCCCAAGCTGTATCACGCCTACCGCTGGCTCTTCCACTTCCAGCGCCCACAGCGCCGGCGAGCCGTCCATCGGCGTCGACTGGAAAACCGGCATAGCCTTCATCCAGGCCGGTAACCACACTCTTCGCGTCACCTTCAACGATTCCCTCAAACCCGCCTCCGCCTTCTGGGAAGACAAGCGCTCGCTCTTCGCGCGCCTTAGCCTCGACCCCATTCTCTTCACGGACGACGCTCATTTCGGCGGCACTAATCGCACCTTTACGTCGCAACTCAACGGCGCCACCAGCGAGCTCTCCTTCACCGACGATGACGCCAACAACTGGTTTCCCACGCAAGGCTCCGGCCAGCCTGCCGGTGTCGACCACCAGACCGTCGGCGGCGGTCCGTACGCCGCTCCCCTACCCGCCACGCACACCGCGTATCCGCACGCCATCTACTACTGCTCGCAGGACATCGTCATCGCATTCTGCTCGCGGAGTGACAACGGTGGCCTCACCTTCGGTCCGGGCATCCCCATCTACACCTTCACCACCGTCCACGGCGTCGATCTCCCCGTCGCGCCCGGCACCTGCGGCGGCCTGCATGGCCACGTTCGCGTTTCGCCTGACGGCACCGCGTACGTCCCCAACGAAAAGTGCATGGACGCTAACAGTGTCAGCCGACCCGGCGTTGCTGTTTCCACCGACAATGGACTGAGCTGGGTCGTGCGCACCGTGCCCGACGCCAAGAGCATCAGTCCCGGCAGCGATCCCTCTGTTGCTGTCGGCACGAACAACACGATTTATCTTGGCTATGTGAATACCGACGGACACGCCAAAATCGCTACTTCTTCCGACCGCGGCTTGCATTGGTCAAAATCGAAAGACACTGGCACGCCGTTCGGTATCCAGAACAGTGAATTTGCCGAAGTAATCGCCGGCGACGACAACCGCGCCGCCTTCGCCTTCCTCGGTACGCAAACCGTCGGCGACACGCAGTCAGCCGACTTCCTCGGCGTCTGGCACCTCTACGTAGCGTTCACTTACAACACCGGCCGCACTTGGACCACCGTCGACGCCACGTCTTCCGATCCCGTACAACGCGGTTGCATCTGGAACGGCGGCGGCAGTAATCCTTGCCGCAATCTCCTCGACTTCAATGACATCACGGTGGACAAGACCGGCCGAGTTCTCGTGGGCTACGCCGACGGCTGCACCGATTCCTGCGTCACTGACCCGACGCAGAACGCCACCTCCGGCCCGGCCACTGCTCAGGACGCCCTCGCCACCATCGCCCGCCAAGTCGGCGGCCGCGGCCTCTTCAAAGCCATGGACGGCACGCAATTCGGCACCAATACCGGCGACTACGTAGGCGGCGGCCAGCTCTGTTACGGCGACCCCGCCACCGGAGTCACCGGTGACCAGAACTGCAATCGCCCCTAATGTCGACGGCTGATCCGCAAATCCGATCTTTCTTCGCTCGAGGAAAAATGCCATGAGCGTCCGTCCGGAGATTCTGACGTCATTTTGCATGCTGCTGTGCTCTGCGTTCTGGCTTTCCTGGCTGGCCGCTGGTTCGCCGCAAAACGCAAAATTCAGCAGTGGCCGGAACCAGGCTCAAGCGCAGTCTCAAGCACAGGGTCATGGCAAGGCCGAGGCGAACAAGGCCCTCGACGCTTGCTCGCTCCTCACCAGCAGCGACATTTCCGCTGTTCTCGGCGAGCCGCTTCAGGAGCTCAAGCCCAGCGTGCAAGCGACTGGCAACATGAACATGTCGCAGTGCCTCTTCGTCACCCGAAACTTCGCGAAATCTGTCAGCTTGGCCGTGGCCACGCCGGGCTCCGGGGATTCCGGCGCGCGCGGCCTGCGCGCCTTCTGGCGCAATCAATTCCATTCACCACACAAGCAAGAAGAGGAAAGGCAGCCCGCTCCGCGCAAAAGCCCGAAGCAATCTGCATTTAGTTCCTCGCGCGAAACCCTTCAATCCGAATCCGCCTCTGATGGCGAAGCCGAAGACGACGCCCGTAAACCGCGCCCAATCTCCGCGCTCGGCGAAGAAGCCTACTGGGTCGGCAGCCCGTTGGCGAGCGCGCTGTACGTCCTGCAGGGCGGCCTCTTCCTCCGCATCAGCGTGGGCGGCATCCCCAAAGAATCCATCCGCATCGCCAAATCCAAATCCCTCGCCAGCGCCGTCCTACCCCGCCTCTCCACCACCACCATCTTTAGATAACCAAAGTTTGAACCGTGCCGCAGCCGTCCGACCCCAGTCGCGCGTCTCTCGTCCCATCCAGCCTTAGGTAATCCTCCCGATTGACGCTTACGCTCTCCCCATTCGACTGTAGGTACTGTGGGCGTTCCGCCACCCGAACCTTCCGCACGGAGTCCTGCCATGACCAAAATTCTAGAACGGGGCGACATCTTCTTCCTCTATCGCCCAAAGCTAAAAGCTGCCTCCGTACGCAGTCTCGACGACGTGCAGCGCTTCTACACCATCCTCAAGCCCGACAGAAAAAATCTTTTCCGCCGCATCATCATCGGCCGCAAGCGCCTTCCCGACGTGCAAAAGCACGAGCGCACTTGGGGATTTGTCGACCTGGTCACCCGCAGCGCCGAGCAACTCGACCAGGAACTCGACCGGCAGCGTTACCAGGCCAAAACTCGCGGTGAGCGCCTCGAACCTGCCGCGCGCCCCGCCGGCGAAGGCGTCTACCTCATCGCCTGCCACGAGAACCACACGCATATCGCCTACGCGCTCGAGCTCCCCAGAACGCCTGGTGAAGCGCAGCAGCAACTCAACATCCGAAAGCAAGCCAGCATCATCGTCACCGTCAAGAATCCCGACGTCGATTCTCCGCCTCGAACCGGCTTGCCGTCTTCGCGCAAGCCGCAATACCCCGCGGCGTTGAAACGCAAATTCCAGAACAAGCGCTTTGTCGACCTCGATCCGCCAGACTTCCTCAACTATCCGGGCACCGAATTCGTCCTCAACGGCGCCAGCGCAGATGCCAACGAAGAACTCGGCATCCAGCTCCACCCGAGACGCAAGCCAAAAGAATCTGCCGACACCTTCACCGAATTAAAACTCGAACCCGACCTCCACCCCGCCAAGCCTCTCACCACTGGCCGCTGGGCGTAGTCTCATTCTCAAGTGCACAAACGGATTTCGAGGATATTGACCAGCAGATTTGATTGCGTTCCGAAGGTAGCGATCCCATCCCGGCCGGAGCGGCCAGCATTTTTTGCGCTCATCTCACAGAAACTTCACCAGCGCGTCGGTCGTTTCCTTGGGTCGTTCTTCCAGCACCCAATGCCCGGTGTCTTTCAGCACCACGACGCTCACGTCCGACGCGACCAACTTCATCTGCTGTGCAAGCGCCTCTCCCAACGACTTCTCTCCGCCGATTGACAGCACCGGCATCGTCAGTTTCGTCTGCGACAACTGCGCGAAATCTTTCGCCGCTTGCGGAAACGACGCGAAGTAAGCCCAACCCGCTTGCATGCGTCCGGGCCGCGCGTACGCCGCTGTGTACGCTGCGCGATCCCCTTCAGGCAAGGACCCATTCTTGTCCGCCGCAAACTCATTCCAGTAATAGTCGAAGTACGTGCGCTCGCGCCCTTTCACCAGCGCCGCGGGGGTCGGCCCATGAAAGCGGAAATGCCACAAACCGGGATTGTTGTATATCGCTTCCCACCCCTCAACGCCAGGCAGAAACGCATCCATCACCACCAGCTTCTCCGTTTCCGCGGGAAACTGCGCGGCATACGCGTAAGCGACCATCAGCCCGATGTCATGTCCGACCACTCGCGCTTTTTCGACGCCGAGCGACCGCGCGAGCGCATGAATGCGTATCGCGGCACTCTTCATATCCAGACCGCTCGCCGGAATCGCCGAGTCTCCAATGCCCGGCAAGTCCGGCGCGATCACCGTAAATCGCTCCGCCAGCAGTGGAATAATCGGCTTCCACATGCGCGACGTTTCCGCATAGCCGTGCAACAGGACAAGCGCCGGACCCTGGCCGGCCGTCAAATACTGCAACCGCACCCCATCGACTTCCGCCGTACGCGAGGCAATCGCCTCATCTTCACCATGGGCGCCTGCGGCCGCCAAAAACGCAGCACACAGTGAGAGCAGGCTGAATACAAAAATCCTCGCGAAAACGTGAACAGTCCGTTCCATCCAAATCTCCTGGGTTACAGGTGACAGAAAGTGAGGTGGATGCTGGGCCGCGATGGTAGCGCGCCGCTGGCCATTTTCAAAGGCCAGAACGCTGCGGCTGCTCCGGATAGACACACTGCTCCGTTAATTTAGTAGTTTCAGTCGTACCGTAATCCGGCTACTCGCAGACGACAGTCGTACGCAAGGAGGCCGTGCGTCGAATACGCGCCCTCGGTAAGAGGCCTTATCGAGCTTTACTTCTGGCAGCTTTCGCTAACCATACTCAAATTCGTTACGGTCATGTGACCATGCTCGGTGGAATGCTTAGCCACTCCGTGCTCTTTTGCCTCGGCCTTTGCGTCTTCCTTCATACCGTGCATTTTGGCATTGGACACCACGCCGGTAACCGCGACTTTATGGCCGACATGATCGCCGAGCTTGAGGCTGTCGCTCTTGATCTCCCAAGTGGCGCCCTTCGCCGTAGTAAGCAGGTACTCATTGGCGTCGTCGCCCTTCTGAAGGCAGCCCGCGAGCGTCCGCACTTTCTTATGCGTGGATTTTGTTGTGTCCTGCGCCGTAGCCAATCCGGCGGTGCCGGCAAATAGGAACAATGCAAGAATTGCCATCGCTATCTTCACTTTCATCCTTACCTCCGAACATGTGACTTTCTACCATCGGCAGACTCGTCTGTACCGCAGCCTGCTAGTTCCCGGCCAGACGCATAGTAGTGCCGGCAAAGCCAGGCGTCTGTCCAATTGTGGACACCCTCGTCTTTCGTAGCCACCGCGGTTTCTGCAAGGAGATTCCAGTGTCCTGAATCGGACAGACAGGGTGGTGCAAGATTGGCGGAAAATGTTCCTCGCAGAAAGCGAGGTAATCCGTGATGTTTCGTCCCCTCGATATTTTCAGAACCGATCCGGATGGCCATGTGCTTTGGCTCGGTGCGGTAGAAAGCTTTGCCGCCGCCAAGGCGCGTATCGAGAAATTAGACAGGTCTTCGCCCGGTGAGTACCTCATACTCGATCAAATAACAGGGCACAAAGTTTGGGTCATCCTGGGGGGTTCCAGTCCAGCCAGCTCACTAGCCCAAGTGTTTACCACCGTCGAATGCGTAGTGATGCCCATCCACTCATAGAATCAAAGATTCCCCCAAACCGTCCCCCAGCAGATTGGCCCTTGCTATGCAGTTTCGGCGCTTGGCTTCGTCATCCTGCCCCATGGACCCAACGTAAATGTGGTGAACTTCCGAGAGCGCGTGTGCCGCCTGTGAATCGTTCGCCGCGACCGGTATCGCGAGGAGAATGCCCAGGAGCAAAGGAGTCATGTGCGCCTCCGGAGGGAGCCTGCTCCTCTAGTCCAGATACTGTCTTTTATGCTGGTCTGAAAGTGTGACGTGCTTCAGCGAAGTCAAGTTTCAGTTCATGCGCCAGGTAATTTTCCAAAGCGCCATGCGGCAGAATTCACAACCGAAGTGCGTACTCGCAGGCGTCACCGAAGAAAGCCTCGACTCAGCGCGCCACTGCGCAGGCCGCGCCGCACAAGATTGCCTACACATCAGGCCGCGCCGGAAGCCCCACCCGCCTTACCAGATCAATGAACCCGGGCTCGCCTCGCAGCGGCTCCAGCCACGGATACCAATTCAGCATAAAGAGCCATGGTGATTTGTCGCTGTACGCTTTTTCCAAGCATTCCAGCGCCGCCTTCGTGTCGAAGAGGCCGGCATAGATAAGCGCCTTCGTAAACTGTGCAACAGGCCGCACCTTGGCCAGCTCGTCCAGTCGGCTGAGTATTTCAAACGCTTTCTCACGTCTCCCTATCTTCGCAAAAATGTGACCCAATACTCCGAATGGTATGGTGTGCATCATTCCTGCGGCCAGAGTCTTCTGAATTGCCTCAATCGCCTCCTCATAGCGCCCTGCCCGCTCGTGCACCACACCGAGCATATAGTGCATGTTCGAGAATGATGGAAATCGCTCCAGCCCTTGCTGTATCAATCTCAAAGCCTCGGCATTTCGACCAGCTATTGCCAGAGCGAACGCGTAGTCGCCAGTCGCTATCGGCGCGAGCGGATCGACTTCCATTGCCCAACGCCCTTCCTCAATGCCTTCCTCAGTCCGGCATAGCGCATGCAGCAGCGTAGCGTATCCCACGTGTGCCATGGGCGAACTGGGGCTCGACTCAATTGCCAGCTTGAATTCCTTCTCGACCAACTTCCAATCCCACCCGTCATATACAGACGCCATGGCCAACGCACAATGCGCTTCGCCTAGTTTCTCATCCAACGCTATGGCTTTTCGCGCCGCCGCGTCTGCCTTTGCCAACAGGTCGCGTGGTGCCGCATCACCATAACCTACTGCCAGAAAGACATAACACTGAGCCAGTTCCGCGTAAGCTTCCGCGTACTCAGGGTCGATCGCCACCGCCCTCTGCAGGCATTGCAGCGCCTGCGCAAACGTCTCCGCCGTGAACTGATTGAAGTAATATCGGCCGTGCAACAGCAGGTCGTATGCTTGAGCGTTGACCGTTCGATTGCTGGTCAGCCTTGCTGCTTCATCTTTTCCGAAGTGCACGTCCATTCCGCTGACAATGTCCCTCGCAATTTGATTCGGCAAGGTCTGAATATCCATCGCCGGCTTTGTGTATTCCTTGCCCCAAAGCTGCGCGCCATCTGTGGGATCGACCAACTCCATATGTACCTGCCAGAACCCGTTCCGCTGCGCCACCCGGCCGGTCACAATTGCATTCAAGCTCAGTTCTCGCCCTACCTGAACCGGATTGCCGGCCGTTCCCCGGAAACCAGCAACCGTGCTCCAGGCCATCACGCGTAGGCTCGGGATTCTCGAAAGGGAGCGGATCACATTCTCGCTGATTCCGTCCGCTATATATTCCTCTTCTACTTTTATCGTATTCACCAGCGGAAGGACCCCGATTCTCGGTCGCGACGCCTCTTGCGATCCCCCATGTAGCCACGCATCTACTTCCTCGCGTTGCGCGAAGACTCCATGTCCTTTCTTTCCGGGGATCCTATGGATAGGAAGGCCGCGCTCGTTTTCCCACCGGATTACGGTGCGAACGTCACGTCCGAGGTATTCAGCAATTTGTTTCCAAGAGTCGAGCCGGCCTGTGGGCTTATCTGCCATCTCTTTTGAACTCGTCGCGTGGGACGAAGCGGTTCAAGCTCACATGTCATCTTCTGACATGTGTTGTCACTTGCCGCGAGCCTATCACATCGTTCACCATCACTGAAACTCAAGATACACAAAAGCAGGCTGCCCGTGAGCCTGCCGAAAGCTAGCACACCTTCGTGTGCCACAGGAGAGGTCTATGACCCCAGCTAATTGCTCGACCAAGTCTGTTAAGTCGCTGTTCGCGCGCTACTTAAGTCTCCTTTTCGTATTTGCTCACGTTTCTTGTCTCGCCATTTTCGTCGCCGGTTGTGGCGGCGACAGCACGCCGCCCCCGCCGCCCGCCATCACTGTCTCCGTCTCGCCCAGCGCGGCCGTCAGCATCGACCAGGCTCAAACGAAAGCCTTCACCGCGACCGTCAGCAATGACGTTGGCGCCAAGGGTGTCACCTGGACTGTTGCTGGAGGCGGCACGCTCTCCAACACAACCACCGGCGCCGCAACTTTCAACGCGCCCGCGAGCGTCGCTGCCAACCTAACAGTCACTCTCACCGCCACATCGGTCAGCGACGCAACCAAATCAGCTTCTGTCAAAATAACCGTCACTCCACTGCCCGCCATCACTTCAACTTCGCTGGTCAATGCCACTGTCGGCACGGCGTATAGCGTCACTCTGCAAATGAGCGGCGGTGTCTCTCCTTTCACGTGGAGCATCGCTTCCGGCACGCTCCCCGCTGGCCTCAGCTTGAACGCCAGCACCGGAGTCATCAGCGGGACGCCCACCGCCCCCGGCACCTCAAACCTCACCTTCCAACTGACCGACTCCGGCAGTCCGGCTATCTCCGCAACCAGTGCATTGACCATCACGGTCGACGCCGCTTCTCTCACAATCTCAACAACTTCGCTTCCAAACGGCACGATCGGCGCTGCCTATACCGGCGGCGTACAGGCCACCGGCGGTACGCAACCCTACACCTTCACCATTACCGTCGGCGCCCTGCCGGCCGGCCTCGCCATTAACAGCGCTACGGGCGCCATTACCGGCACTCCATCTGCCGCGGCCACTTCCAATTTCACCGTGCATGTCACCGACTCCTCTGGCCCGGCCCAGTCCGCCGATAAAGCGCTGAGCATCACCGTCAATCCGTCCGGCCCCAATGACAGCTTGTTGAACGGCACCTACGCTCTAAGCTTCACTGGATGGGATGCAAGCGGATACCTTGCCATGGCAGGCAGCTTCATCGCCGATGGCGCGGGTGCAGTCACTGGCGGCGTTCTTGACCTCACGCGCCACAGCGGCGTCAGCACCAACATCTCCATCACCGGCGGCAGCTTTACCATCGCTGCGGATAACCGCGGCTCTCTTACCCTCATCAGTTCGCTTGGCACTTGGACGTTCCGCATGTCCGTCGACGCCACCGGCCAAAAAGCACGCTTCATCCAATTTGACGCCAGTGCCACCCGCGGCTCCGGTCTGATCAAAAAGCAAAACACATCGCAATTCGCAACCGCGCTCGCTGGCGATTTCGCTTTCGGCATGGCCGGTTACGATGACTCTGCCAAACGAACATCAGTAGTCGGCGCATTCACCGTGGCAAGCGGAAGCATCAACAGCGGCTCGCTCGACGCCAGTGTTACCGGCGCCAGCTCCGGCCAGGTTTCCGTCACTGGCGGCGCCGTCAGCGCTGCCAGCGTTTCCGCTGGACGTGGCACCGTATCACTCAATGCCGCCGTCACCGGACTGCCTGCTACCACCACGTACGCCTATTACATGGTCTCTTCGACCGAACTGTTCTTCGTCAACACCAACCCGCTCGTGGACTCGGTGCCGCGCTTCACTGGATCGCTCTTGAAGCAAAACAAACCTGGCGGCGGATTTGCCCTGAGCTCGCTCAATGGCACTGCAGTCTTCCGGTTCAGTGCGCTAGACACCAGTCACAGCCAGACGAATGTGGCCATCGGGCAAATTGTCCCCAATGGCTCGGGCACTATCACCAGCGCTTCGCTCGACCAGAACGCGGATGGCGTGATCACCACTGGGACATCGTCCGGCAGCTACACGATGACCTCATCGGGACGCGGCGTCGTCTCCATCACCGGTATCCGCCAGGAAGTCGTCTACCTCGTCGACCTCAACACCGGCTTCCTCGTGGAAGGGACCACCGTGGACCCGGGTAACGACGTCGGTCTCGGCTTCTTCGAGCCGCAAACCTCTACCGCTGCGCCTTCCGGCACATACGTGCTAGGAACCATTGATCCAACCAACGCTCAAGCAAATGATCTGGCTGGCTCTCTCACCGCGGGAGCGGGAAGCCCGCCCTTAAGCGGCACGCTGGATTCCAGCGACTTTCCATCCACACTCACTCCCGACCAGGCATTCACAGCCGTCTACACGACCACTATCGATTCCAAGGGTCGCGCTGCCGCCACCATAACGCCAACCGGAGGTTCACCTATACCCGTTATCCTCTGGGTCATCTCTCCGAACAAATTCGTGGCCATCGTCGCAGACGCCACGCAAACGGAGACGTCCCTGCTCGTAATCGAAAAATAGTCCAAGCACATCAATGGGGCCGGCATCCACCCGGCCCCATTCCTTTTCCTTGTAGCGGCGAGTTCACCTCGCCATCTTTCCTCCGGCGCAAAGTTTCAGTTCATGCGCCAGGTAATTTTCCAAAGCGCCGTAGGTGCGAAAGACGTTAGCCCGGCCCGTAATCAGGGTGCCTAATCAGACGCACTGCCAACCACCCGCCAAGAATCACATCAAACGCCAAACAAAAACCCGGCCACCAGCGCGGCACCTCTGGATTTTGAATAAACAAGTGATGGACGATAGGAAGCCACCACGATCAGCACCGTGGGATAAAACGCCCGCTCGCGCTCAAACTCGATAACTGTGGCCATGCCCGCCACAGCCAAAGCCAGTATCAAGCCGATTCCATATTCCATTCGGTGCACCCGTCGTCACGCACTTCTGCTTAGACTTACATGCAAGGACCGCAGCTTGACTCTGGACTATACTCCAGGGTGTAGATTCCCAATAGGAGACGCTCCCATGCATATTGGTGGCGTAGCAAAAAAGATCGGTCTCACCCCGGATGCGATTCGCTTTTACGAGCGAAACGCCTTGCTTCCGCGTCCTTCGCGAACCGCGGGCGGCTTCCGTCAATATGTCGATAGTGATGTGGAGACTCTGCGATTCATTCGGCTGGCGCAGGGCCTGGGATTTACGCTCAAGGAAGTTCGCGAGCTCTTGCCTCTGCGTAGCAGCCGGCTGCAACCTTGTTCGCCAGTGTGTTTTCGCCTGGAGAAAAAACTCCTTCAAGTCCGCCGAAAGCTCCGCGATCTCCAAACATTGCAACACGAGCTACAATCGGCGTTGCGCACCTGCAAGAAAGAACTCCGCCGAAGAAATGCCCGCTGCCCACTCCTAAGCGGCGCCAAGCAAAACCGTCCGGGGAGTGCCACGTGAAAATCGAGGTCCTGTACGTATTGGACTGTCCGCATTACCCTGCGGCCATGGCGCAACTGAAGAGCGTTTTGGCCGTTGAGAAGATCTCCGCTCAAATCAGCGAGGTGCTTGTAGCCAACGCTCGCATGGCCGAGGCACTGAAGTTTCGCGGCTCTCCTACCATTCGAATTAATGGACGCGATATCGCGGGTGAGCTAGACGGGCAACATTTTGCAGTCTCCTGTCGGTTGTATCCAGGCGAGAAACAGCCGGGCGTCCCGCCGGCGGAAATGATTCATCGCGCCGTGCGCAAAGCAATGCATGGAGAGAGACCGTGAGTCAGAGTACCGGCCTCTCGGCCTCTGTTGCCGCAATTGTCAGCTCGCTCGCCACCATGGCGTGCTGCGTACCCCTCGGCTTTGCGGCTGCCATCGGAGCCGCCGGCGCAAGCGCTTTCCTCCTGCAGTTCCGGCCGTGGTTCCTGGCGCTTTCCATCGCGCTGATTGGCTTCGGATTCTGGCAGCAGCGCCGCGCAAAGCAGTGCGCTGTGAAGGGCCGTCTCATCGGGCAAATGCTGCTCTGGATCGCCGTCGCGATTGTGCTTGCAATGATTCTATTCCCACAACAAATTGCCGGATTCTTGGCTGATCATTTTTACCGGTCATGAAATTGAAAAAACGACTCCTTATCGCGGTCGTGGTTGCGCTACTGCTACTCGTCGCGGGTGTGTATCTTTGGGGGCCGTCCAAGACACCTGCGGGGCAGCCGCCGCTCACCGTTATCTCAGCATCGAGCTTCAGCGAATTTCAAAGTGCATTTGACTCCGCCGCGGACGAACCCCGCATCATTCTTTTGCTCTCGCCCACTTGAGCGACATGTCTGCGGGGGGCCTCCGCAGTCGAAAAGTTTCTTGCCAGCCATTCGGACACCAGACTCCGCGTTCTGGTCGTGTGGGAGCCGATCTTGCCGACGGATTTCACCTCGCCAAGCGCCAGCGCCCTTGGAAGAGTCGTAGACCAGCGAGCCATTCAGTTTTGGGACCCAAAGCATCTTGTCGCCCAAGAGCTGAATCGCAGAGCCACCGCCAAGCCACCGGAGATAAAGCCCGCCTGCTGCGTAAACAGAGGATTCTTTTGGGATGACGTAATCCTTTACCCCCCGCATTCGCGATGGAACGACCAACCACCCTCAGCCTTTTGGAACGGCCCTGTGGTTCACGTAATTCCCGCCCTCGAAAACGCTTTGCACAGCCTAAGGTGAGCGCATCTTTCCGCGCCCAGCCGCTGACGGCAAATATCCTTAGGCGGTGGGCGCTTCAAGCTCCCACACCGCTACCCGCGTCTTACCCAACGTGCACTAGCTGTCCGCGGTTTAAGACTACGGAGTACCGAAAAACTCCCACATCGCTGGGGCTCTGGCGGCGTCTCCGGGCAGCTTCGTCACGCCAAGGCCTTCGAGCGTCAGGCGAAGCGCGCTTTGATGTTGATAGAAAGCGATGGACTTGTAGCCGCGCTTCGCCAGCGGACTGACGATGACGGCGGCGACGTGGCCTCCGCCGGCAGTGAAATCCAGAGTGTCCGCTTCGTCAAAGAGGATGATGAGCAGGCCGTCCTTCTGAAACACCGGGCTCTGAATCACCGGGTCGATATTCGTCTTCAGCCAATTGTCGGCGGTGGTCAGAGGGCAATCATGCCCGTCGTTGCATAGGTTTGGGACGATGAAGGAATAGTCGGGTAGATTTGCGGTCGGTAGGTCCGCGGAAAATTGCGTGAACGGCGCGAGATTCTTTGCTTGCGCGGAGTTGTTCTGCACATCCGTCATGTACGCCAGCGGATTATGGCGCACCGCGTAATTCCCCGTGTCTCCTCCGGTGTACCCAACGTTGGGAAGATCCTCGGCGTAGGATTTCCAGGTTTTGCCGGCCGCGATCAGCTCACGGACGACATTGTCGTCGGAAACGGGAAACGATTGCGGTGTCAAAGCGTCGATGAGCGTCAGCGTTTGTCCCGTGGTGAGCATGAAATAGTCCGGGATGGAAGGATGCCCGTTGGCGAAATAGTTTGTGGCTAGGCCGTACTGGTTGGCGAGGCTGTTCAGGTAGGGCATCGACGGGCTGGCGACAACGTCGCCGTAATTGTGGTTTTCCTCGACGACAATGAAAACGTGGCCGAAGCGCACGCTCTGCTGACCGGGCGTCACCGGCGGCGGCGGAGTCTTGGCTACCTGTCCTACGCAGCCGGCCAAGGCCAAGACGCACATAGCAAGCGCCACCAATCGAAACACGGGGACAGCCGGAATGTGTAAGCGGCTCATATATAGGACGCTAGCATGTTCGCAAAACGGAAACTGTCCACAATCGCACCCACTCAAAGAAGCTACTGTTGGCCGCGTGTTTCAGATGCCGCCTTTGGGCGAGTGGAGCACCCTTGCCGAGGGGATGATTCTGGGTGCCGGACCTTCAGTTCATGCGCCAGGTAATTTTCTAAAGCGCCACAGGTACGGCACCCCGATAGCCACCGTGGTGGCGCTTGCGGCAGATCCGAAGGTGAAGGAGAAGAGCGGACTTGTCTTCAGTTCCTGGGCCCCGGCCCGCGAGTACGGATTTACCGGCCTCGACGGCACCCGGCTGCACCGGGGCCATGCCAGGAATTAGTACGGAAAGTACAAAATCTGCGATGAGCGATTTTATTCCTACTGGGTTCCCGGCTCATAGAGCTGATTTTCCCGGATTGGTTTTGATCGTAAGCGGGTGGCGCAGAGAAAGTCTTCCGGGAATACCTTTTGCTAGATGGAGGCTGGCTCACCCGCGGTGAAGAGGCTAGCGAAAAGCAGCCCCGCCCTTCCAAAACTCGCAAGGATTGATTGGATAAGAGCGAAGGCTCCGTTCGTAGCCGAGTATGCTTCTGTTTGGAGAACCGAAGCTATCGGTAGGAAGGAGCCTTCGATGATGA
>Ga0209011_1000039_pt1 | contig 90823 bp, 80 predicted proteins | sample BlaSpr_A8_OM1_M3_FD_187986 | JGI IMG/M metagenome (GOLD analysis project Ga0209011, IMG submission 187986) | Forest soil microbial communities from Thunder Bay, Ontario, Canada - Black Spruce, Ontario site 2_A8_OM1_M3 (SPAdes) (version 2) | ecosystem: Environmental > Terrestrial > Soil > Boreal...
TAACCGAACACTCCTTCCAAGGCATCACTTCCTCCCCTCGGGGAGGAAGTGTCACCTATGTGTCCGGTACAAACTGTCACCCATGTGTCAGGCCGCTCAGAAGCAGACAAACGCAAACAGCAGAGGGGGATTCACCTCTCTGGCCTTTTCTCCATCGTCAGATTATCCAGCGAAGCGCCTGTACCACATTGAATTGACAAAACCTAATGCATGTGATGCCATATGCTCCCGGCGTCTACCGCAAGGACGGCGCATAGCGGCGTCAACGCAAATCGAGCGGGACGGGCAGTGCAATCTATGCCCAAATCCGAAATCCTCGCCCGCAGTGTAGCCACTAATGAAACCGTACCCCTGGTGCGGCCCGATGGGGTCATCCTCTCCAGCTCGAGCTGTCCCTGGCGTGATTCATTCAAGGTAGAACATCATCGTAGGCCCGCGTACGAGCAGGAGGAGGTTATCCTGCCTCAGGCGAATGTTGTTTTTTTCAGTGACAGAATGAAAGAGCCATGCCCCGTGGAATGGCGCATCGCAGGCAGTTCACTTAAGCAAAAGTCTATACGGCCCGGTGAAATTGGCATCACGGCCAAAGATACTCCCATATGGGGCCGCTGCTTCGCACCTAGCGATATCCTCATTATTTCTTTCAGTCCTAACCTCCTCAATGCGGCGGTAGCCGATGCAGCATCGAGCGCAAAAGTGGAACTTCAGGCATTGCAACACACTCGAGACCGCAAGATTCGCGCCATTGGATCACTCCTGGAAACAGAGGTGAGAGCGGGTTGCCTGACCGGCCGCCTCTACGGTGAGTTCCTCGGCATGGCTTTAGCTGCACATGTGCTTCGCACATACGCCGTATTTCCGCCCAGAACTGTGGAGTACAGTGGTGGTTTGTCAATGTACCGGCTCCGCCACATCGTGGACTACATCCAGGCGAACTTGGCGGAAGATAATAGCCTTCAAGCGTTGGCAGACCTGGCCCAAGTCAGCCCTTTTCACTTTTGTCGGTCGTTCAAGCAGAGCACCGGCCTATCTCCACACCGGTACATCCTTCAGCTACGAATTGAAGAGGCCCAGCGCTTGCTCAAGAGAACCACGCTGGCCATTTCTGACGTTGCAAACCGCCTCGGTTTTTCTGACCAAAGCCATTTCACCATGGTCTTTCGCAAATTCGTTGGTACAACGCCGGCACGCTGGCGAGCAGAGGCGTGATTCGCATTCTTCGATGCACTCTTAGAACTCAAAAAGTCGCAATTTCCTGCTACCGAAAGCAAGAAATTCCTAAATCAGTTTCTATACTGCACTCACCGCTGCACGTGGTCTGACGGAGCGTGGGGGCGACTCTCTTGGACGACGGCACGGTGGTGCCGCCCGTGATCCCCCAGAAACGCGACCTCGACGCGATTATCGGCAAGGGCCGCAGACTGAAGCACGTTCTCGGCCAAGCCGAAACAGTGGCAATCACCGATTCGCCCGTGCTCATCCTGGGAGAAACCGGCACCGGCAAAGAGCTCATTGCGAGAGCGATTCATAAACTCAGTTCGCGCCGCGACCGGCCATTTGTCTCGGCCAACTGCGCTTCCATTCCCGCGGGACTCCTCGAAAGCGAATTATTCGGCCACGAGAAGGGTGCATTTACCAGCGCAGTTGCGCGTACCATCGGCCGTTTTGAGCTAGCTGACAAAGGAACTATTTTCCTCGATGAAGTGGGTGACATTCCGCTGGAGCTGCAATCTAAACTCCTGCGAGTTCTCCAGGAACGGGAAATCGAGAGACTTGGCAGCACGCAAACGTTGCACGTGGATTTTCGTCTTATAGCCGCCACGCACCGGAATCTAACTGAAATGGTTGCGGACAAGCGATTTCGCAGCGACTTGTATTACCGGCTGAATGTCTTTCCCATCCAACTTCCCGCCCTCCGCGATCGTCTGGAAGATGTTCACGATCTCGTATGGCATTTCGTTGCTCGCTACACTCGGCGAATGAATAAACGGATTGAAACCATTCGGGCCGAAGATATGAACGCGCTGGCCAACTATCATTGGCCGGGGAATGTACGAGAGTTGCAGAACGTTATTGAACGCTGCGTGATTTTGTCGTCCGGCACAGTTCTTGCTCATCCCATTCTTGGCCAGTCAAAACCTCCGGAGACGAACGATTCCCTCAAAGTTCGCACCCTCGCCGAAGTACAACACGATCACATTTTGCAAGCTTTGCGAGCCACAGATTGGGTTTTAGGCGGACCAGATGGCGCGGCGGTACGGCTTGGCGTCAAACGTACTACTTTACTCTATAAAATGAGGCGCCTCGGCCTCTCTCGCACCGAAAGCTGACGGATTACTTAGAGCCTTCCATTTGCCCACTCCGTAGCGGATTCGGAGAGCCGTTTATATCTACCAAGTAATTGATTGTAATTTCACAATTTCATTCCGAAAGGCCCATACAGCCGAATCAGCGCGGTGGCGTTGCACCCAGATAATTTCCGTACCCTACGACGACCGTGGACCCCACAAGGACCACGAGACTGAATGCCACCAGCCACTTGGTCCTAAGGCCTGCACCTTTCCACTCCTTCAGAGCAATCCCCCACAAGGTGCTGAAAATGATGATGCTGGCCATGTGCAGCGTCCAGCTTGAAAACTTGAACCTTCCCATTTGAGTCTCGCCCATGGTGTAAAAGAAAAACTGGAAGTACCACGTGGTTCCCGCCAACGCGGAGAAAAGATAATTCGGAAGCATTGGCGCCCGGAGTGTTTCCGCGCCAGTTCCCACAAGAACTGCGGTGGCAGCCATCTCCTCCCCAGGCGCATCGGGCGCTGTTTCAAGGATGTGCTCCTCGCCCCTGGACGGGACAATCCCTCGAATCTTGGATTGGAAGTACTGATCACCGGTTCGATTCCGCTTGTTCAAGATGAGACACCAGATAAAGTTTGTCGTGAAGCCACCCGCCAGCAACACGACCAGAACAGGAAGGCCTTGCCATAAAGTGGACGTGCGATGCTGAAGCGTGATGGCCTTGATGGGATCACCTGCCGCGAGTCCGTAAGCAAAGCAAGCGCTCATGACACCAGAGAACGTCGCCACGAGCAGGCCTTTCTTCAGATCGAACTCTTTGATAGACGCGCGCTTCTGTTCGTCTGACATTTCCCGCTCTTTGGAAACTCCAGCGGCACCGGCAAATGCAATGCCCAAGAGACAGACAACAACACCAGCCAGGATCACCATTCCAGAGCGGGTGCCGAGTACTTCCCGGCCAAACTCACCGCGGAAAATCGGCGGCATTAGGGTTCCGAACGCTGCGGTGTATCCCAGCGCGACGGCCATGCCGAGGGACATGCCGAGATAGCGCATGGTCAGCCCGAAAGTTAGACCACCGAGACCCCAAAGGACTCCAAAAATATAGGTCCAAAGAATGCTCCGCGCGGGAGCTTCGCGCAGCACCGCGAAAAGATCGCTGGTCATAGTTGACGCAAGGATCCATGGCGCGATAATCCAGCTGAAGAATCCGCCGACGAGCCAATAGGTTTCCCAAGCCCAGTGCTTCACACCGCGGTACGGAACATAGAAACTGCCCGATGCCAAACCTCCCAACCAGTGGAAGAAAACACCCAATGCGGGATTTGGAGTCACATTGTCCTCAACTTTGCGTCAGACATGGAAGACTTCTTCGAGCGGTGCCATGGCGCGGTCGGGTAAGGCGCCGTTCGCCTGAACAAACAAGTCCGCCATCTCGTGTTGCCAGCATTCATTGACTTCTCGTGTGGCCATGCCAGCGCGAGCACTCTCAAAGTTTTTGGTCTCGAGATATCCCACGAGAAGACCGTTCGGGCGGAGGAACAGTGAGTAGTTATTCCATCCCGTCTCCCGCAGCGTCTTCAACATTTCCGGCCAAACCGAACGGTGGCGTACTTTGTATTCTTCAAGCCTCTCCAGCTTCACCTGCAACACGAAACAAATCCGTTGCATAGATTCCCCTTTACTATCGTGCGCGGAGATTCCAAAGCAAGTTGCTAACTTTCTTCGTTCTTTAGCTATCGGAGAAAAGCATCTGGCAAACCCCCGTCCACGGGGATGACGTGGCCTGTCGTCCGCGCACTCTGGTCACCCGCTAACCAAACAATTGCTGCTGCACAGGCTTCGGGCGTGATGGGGCGGTTGGTCAGCGTTCGTTGTGCGTAAAAGTCAGCGAGTTTGTCTCTAAGCTGGTCGGTTGTTTCGGATTCCGAGAAGGCGATGGCGTATTTTTGAAGTGACTGCTGCACCCGATCACGCGGAAACATCGTGGAGCCGGCCACAACCGTTGCAGGAGCAATCCCGTTTACGCGCACGGTAGGTCCGAGTTTAATGGCTAGTTCGCGAATCAGGTGATTGAGCGCGGACTTGCTGGTGTCGTAGGCCTCGCTGCCCTTCTTTGAGACGATGGCATTCGCGGAGCTTGTGAGAACTAGGGAGGCAGGCAGATTCTGATCGCGAAAGACCCACTCTGTGGCGCGTGCGAGCAGATAGTTACCCGTAACGTTGACGAGAAAAGTCTTGGCCCACTGCGCTTCGGAGAGTTCACCATCATGACCCGGAACAGGATAGATAGCGGCCGTGTTCACCACGAGGTCGATTCCGCCAAATTCCAGAATTGTGTGGCGGACAGCCTTTGCTAGTGGCTCGGCGGAGCTCAAGTCCACACCGGTGGAGGTCATGAATTCTGCAGAGGAAAGTGCGGCGGCCTGTTCCGCTACTTTTTTTGCTCCGGCCTCGTCGAAATCCGCGACAACCAGGTGAGCACCTTTGCGCGCGAGGAGGAGAGCTACTTCGCGGCCGATCCCGCTCGCCCCTCCGATGATCAAACCGATTTTCCGGCTGAACTCCGCTTCCGGATGCATGCGTTGCAGCTTGGCTTCCTCGAGTGCCCAGTATTCGATGCGAAAAGCTTCGGATCGAGGAAGAGCCACGTAGTTGTGGAAGTGGGTGAAATGCTTTGACTGCTCGGGACGGCGCGCCTGGGGCAGCGGATGTGAAACCTCTTCATCTTCCAAGGCATTTGCGCCAGCCATAACGTGGATAGCGTTGATGAAGAATTCTGTTGTGATCCGCGCTTCTTTCTTATTCTTGCCAAAGCCGAAAAGGCCAACACCGGGAATGATGACCACCGACGGATTGGAATCGCGCAGCTTGGGTGAATCGCTGGTGGCCCAATCATCGTAGTATTTCTTGTAGGCTGCTCGATATTCGACGACTTGCGATTCGATGCTTGCCTTCAGCGCACGCGCGTTTTGTTTCGCAGGGTCCCAGAAGAGGAAAAGAGGGCAGACTCTGGTCCGCAGAAAATGATCCGGGCAACAGGTGCCGAGGGCGCTCAATTCTTTCGACCAGTTCGAGCCCGCGAAGGCAAGAGCGTCTTCGTGGTCCGTGTAGTGCGCCACCACGCGGCGGTTCGAAGACAGAGCTCCGCGCAACGAAGGCAAGATCTGAGCCGCCACTTCCCTCCGATTTTGAATAGCGGCGTGTTCGAGGCCACCGAAAAGTGTGCCCTTCCGGCGCTGGTGCGCCAGAATAAATTCACCCATCTGATCGATCGTGTGAATGCTGTTGAGATAACAGTCGCGCTGCGTGGCGCCCCATGTGAACAGACCATGCCCGCCCAGCAGAATGCCGTTGATCCCGGGGTTGTCCTTCACGGCCTTTTCGATGAGCAATGCCAATTCAAACCCGGGGCGCTGCCAAGGCACCCAGACGATCTTGCGGTCAAACTCTTTTTTGTACTCGGCCAGCTTCCGTTTACCGTTAGCACTCGCGGCTAACGCGATGGCCCAGTCCGGGTGTAGATGATCGACGTGAGGAAACGGAAGAAAGGCGTGAAGCGGAGTGTCAATCGATGCCGCGACACGATTCTCTCCGAAGGCCGAGAGAGGATAGTAGCGAACCATTTCATCTTCGCACTCTTCCCCGCGATAGAGCCCCTTGAGTTGTTCCAGCCGATCCAGGCAGAGCAACGCGAAGCCCGCTTCGGTGATTGACCCCAGGTCGCCTCCGCTGCCTTTCACGGCTAGCACACGTACCGGCTTCCCGGTGAATGGATCCGGAAGCTCCAGCTTCGAACTGGTATTACCGCCTCCGAAATTGGTGATGCGCAAGTCCGCTCCCAATAAGTTCGAGCGGTATTGCAAGAGAGCCAATTGGTTCCCAGCGATCTTCTCGGCCTGTTCAGGATTCCATAGGTCCTGGAGATGAACCGTTTTTATGATTTCAGGCATACACAGCCTCACAGTATTGCTCGAAGCGTTCCGCATGCCGATCCCACTTGTCGGTATCGAGCGGTTCGAAAATCTCGGCTGGATACGATCGATCAATAATATTGCGGACTTCCTCTAGTGACGTTGCACCGCCAGTCGCCAGGATTTGGACTGCGACGTTTCCAAGGGCTGTTGCTTCGGCCGGCCCGGCCAATACTTTTCTGCCCGTGGCATCAGCGGTCATTTGATTGAGCATTCGATTTTTCGATCCCCCGCCAATTACGCGGATTTGTGCGATTCGCCTTCCGATCAGCTGTTCGAGATTATGGAGTACGAAGCGATATTTGAAAGCCAGACTCTCAAGGATTGTACGGACGTAGCCACCCGGACTCTTCGGGGAGGGCTGATGAGTTCTCGCACAGAATTGATCGATCGCGGCAGGCATGTCGGCTGGGCGTAAGAAAGACGCATGGTCAGGATCCACGAGACAGCGAAAGGGATCCGCGCGCTCTGCAAGCTCCATCAGTTCGAAGTGATCGTAGCTTTGTCCTTCCGCAGTCCAGGATTGACGGCAGCATTGCAGCATCCACAGTCCCATCACGTTTTTGAGGAGCCGCGTGGTTCCGTTGACGCCACCTTCATTGGTGAAGTTGAGGCGCAGGGCTTCCGGGGAAACGACGGGAGCATCCAATTCCGTTCCCAACAATGACCAAGTTCCCGAACTGAGAAATGCGGTACCTTCGCGGGCGGAAATTGCGGCTACAGCGGAGCCTGTGTCATGGGTCGCCGGAGCAATAACCGGAGTCCCAGACAGAGCAGAATTCCGGGAAATATCCGGCAGCAGCGTCCCAATTTGTGTGCCGGGCTCCACAATTTTCGTCAGCAAATGGGTGGGCAGCTCGAGGCGCCTTATCAATTCGGTGGCCCACGTGCGCGTCGCAGGATTCACCAACTGGGTTGTCGTGGCATTTGTGAACTCACATAGAGCGTTTCCAGTCAGCCAGTAGTGGAACAGATCTGGTATCATGACGAGCCGTTCGGCCGTCTTCAGCAGTGCGGGAGTGTCTCGCATAGCCGCGTAGAGCTGGTAGAGAGTGTTGATGGGCATAAACTGAATGCCGGTCGCCCAGTAGATCTCCTCCTTTGCGACTTTGCGAAAAACGCCTTGCACCACTCCGTTCGTACGTGCGTCGCGATAGTGATAAGGATTCTGAAGAAGGTCGCCGCGCTCGCCAAGGAGAGCGTAATCGACGCCCCAGGCGTCCACTCCGATTCCCGCCAATTCCATTTCTTCCAGGCCGTGCAGAGCTTTGCGAACTTCCCACCAGAGCCGGGTCACGTCCCAATGCAAACTCCCGCCATACTCCACTGGCTCGTTTTTGAACCGATGGATTTCTTCCGTGGTCAGCACTCCGGAAGTAAGACGAGCAAGAATAGCTCTGCCACTCTCCGCCCCAAAATCGAGAGCCAAATAAGGTTTTGAGGGACCGGTGTTAGGCATAAGAAGTTAGACTCTGCGAATTCCTGGCTGAGCGCTGTTTCGTGATGCGTTCCAGATAGCCACTGTGCCGGAAGGCGTCCATGGGATCCTTCGGGAGCCCTTTAGATTCCCGCCATTCCTGAATTACGGGTCGCACATCGGTGGCGAAGGCGTCCTGCAACAAGGATTCAGCTCGGACCAAGTCACATTTTTCTTGCGCATCGCTAAGCTCGCGGTAGTCGATGAGCGCTGCCTTGGAGAAAAGCTCCTGGGCCATGGTCACAGTTTGAATCATGGCCTCAATCTTCCCCTTGAGGTTATGGCTCTGGTCGATCATGTAAGCGATGTCCGGCTGTTTGCCGCTCTCCCATTCGAAGAAGAGAATCTCGTGGAAAATGCGAAAGACCTGATACGGGTCAATCGATCCGAGAGTCAAATCATCATCGGCGTAACGGCGATCGTTAAAGTGGAAACCGCCGAGCATGCCCTCGGACAGAAGCCAGGCGACGATCTGCTCGATGTTCTGGGCCGCGTAATGATGACCGGTATCGACCAAAACTTTCGCTTGCGGACCAGCGAAACGCGCGAAATGAAGTGCCATACCCCAGTCTGCGATGTCCGTGTGATAGAAAGCGGGCTCGAAGGGCTTGTATTCGACAAGCAGGCGTTGACCCGTCGCGAGCTCGCCATGAGAAGCACGCAAACACTGTTCAAACCATTTCTTACGCTGACGCATGTTCGCGGTGCCCGGGTAGTTGGAACCGTCGGCGAACCACAAAGAGATATCGCGAGACCGCAGGCGGCGAGCGATTTCGATGCCGTCCTTGACGTGCTGGAGGGCGCGCTTCCTGACGGCTGCGTTTGGATTGCCGAAAGAGCCGTACTTATACTCCTGATCCTGGAAAAGGTTCGGGTTGATGGATCCGGCTTGCACTCCAAAACGCTCCGAGAGTTTCTTGATATCGTCAGTGCTGTTCATTCCATCCGGAAAGTCCCACAAGACATGAAGGGCGATGGTGGGACAAACTCCGGTGAGGAGGTGCACTTGCCCGGCATCACTGAACTTTTCCTCCGTAGTTGTGGCTGCAGCAGCTTGAATAAATTTCCCGAAGCGAGTCCCGGTATTGGTGAAGCCCCAAGAAGGTATCTCGATGCGAAAGTGAGTTAAGGCCCGAAGGATTCTCTCGGACTTGGGTGTGTTCATGGGAAGCCCTCGACTCGAAGAGGGTACACATCCACCCAGCCCGAGGTCACGCGGTTTTTGCCGGACGGTACAAGTTTTGCTTTGCGAAATGATAACCTACGGCGAGGCTGTACCCTTAAAATAACGAACGTCTACGGTGCAAGTCTCAGGCAACCTTGGTGGCCTGACCGCCAGTTTCCGGGAGGCAAAAGTGAAGCTATGGGCGTTTTGTTTTCTGGGGCTTTTGCTTGCAGCGGTTACGGGTTCGGCTTCTGCTCGCCCCTTCTATCTTCGTTGTGAGTATCTCGAAAACCCTCTTGGAATCGACAAGGCTTTTCCTCAATTGTCATGGCAAAGCGACAACACCGAACGAAACTGGGAGCAAGCCGCATATCAAATCCTGGTAGCAAGCAGTTTGGAGCAACTGCGCAGCGGCAAAGCCGATGTGTGGGACAGCGGAAAAATAAACTCCAGCGAGTCCGTTGGGATCGCTTACGCGGGTCCCAAGCTGGAATCTCGTCACCGCTATTCCTGGAAAGTGCGGGTGTGGGACACAAGAGGCCAGCTCTCCGAATCTTTGGAGAAGGCGTGGTGGGAAATGGGTTTGCTCACTCCAGCGGACTGGAAAGCACAGTGGATCAGTTGGAAGAATCCAGAAGCGGATCCCGACCGGGCCGGAGTTCGGTGGATTTGGGTTGCGGGGCAAGATGCCTTGAAAGTTGCACCCGAGACCGCGGCGGTCTTTCGCAGAGTGGTGCACATTTCGGAGAAACCCCGTGAGGCAGCTTTATTTCTTGCGGTGCGCGGAAACTACATTGCCAGGGTAAATAGTCGCGAAGTCGCGAGAAAGCGTGAGTGGGGTGCTTTCAACCGCCAGGACATTACAGACGCACTTATTGTGGGCGAAAACAGGATCGAGGTAAGCGTGACCGCCGGCACTCCATCGCCTTTTGGCCCTTCTGCGGGGGCCAAGACGCTGCCCGCTGCCCTGGGAGCCCTGGTGAAAATCTCCCGCTTTGACGGCCCCGTTCAGCGTTTTACGACCAATGAACACTGGGAAGGAAAGCTCGAATCGCAATCAAGATGGCAGCCTTCACAGGTAATCGGCGACCTGGCTGACAAGCAATTGGGCGACCCTGGGCCAATGCCGCAACCTGCTGCGCAGTTGCGGCGAGAGTTTGCACTGTCTGACAGAGTCCGGAGTGCGAGGCTGTATGTCACCGCGCTCGGCAGCTATCGCGCGTATCTCAACGGAAGGCGCGTGGGGGCGGACGTACTGACGCCGGAATTTACCGATTATCGTAAGCGAGTCTTGTATCAGACCTATGATGTGACGACTTTGTTGGTGAAGGGCAAGAACGCCATCGGTGCCACGCTGGCGGACGGATGGTATGGAAGTGGTCTTACCTGGGTTGGGATGCATTTCTTTCCGCCGCCCAATCGGTTTCTTGCGCAGTTGGAAATCGAGTATTCCGACGGTCGGCGCGAAACCATCGTAACGGGTCGATCGTGGAAAGGCGCGGTGTCGCCCGTGGTTCGCTCAGAAATCTACTCGGGAGAAGCTTACGACGCGCGTTTGGAAGAGAAGGGCTGGGAAAATACAGGTTTCGATGATTCGCGCTGGACTTCTGTAACTGTCGCCGACGCCCCGGCAATTTCAGTTTCCAGCGAGATGACTCTTCCGGCGCAGGTCGTCAGCACTCTGAAGCCCGAACGTGTTTCTCAGCCTGCGAAGGGAACATATGTATTCGACATGGGCCAGAACATGGTGGGCTGGGTATCCCTGAAAGTTAAGGGCGCGCCGGGCACGAGAGTCCGCCTGCGGTTCGCGGAAATCCTGAACCCGGATGGCACCATTTACACCGAAAATCTCCGGAACGCGGATGCTACAGACCTTTATGTTCTGAAAGGGGGAGAAGAAGAGCGATTCACTCCACAGTTCACTTTTCACGGATTTCGTTACGTGGAGGTCACCGGATATCCCGGCACGCCGAGTGCGGATGCTCTTATCGGTGAAGTCGTCAGTAGCGTTCGCGGAGAGGCCGTCGGAAAGCTCACGACCTCGAGCGAACTAATCAACAAAATGTGGTCCATCGGAATCTGGGGGCAACGCGGAAATTTTCTAAGCATCCCGACCGATTGCCCGCAAAGGGATGAGCGCCTCGGTTGGATGGGAGATGCCGGGGTTTTCTGGCGGACGGGCAGCTACAATTTTGACATTGCCGCGTTCTCACAGAAGTTTGTGCAAGACATCGTGGATGCACAAACACCGCAAGGCGCATTCACTAACGTTTCTCCCAACACCCTCCCCTTTGGCGGATCAGAATCGGAGGTGACGGCCGCACAGAGAGAGAGCATGGTGGGCGCTCCTGGCTGGGGCGATGCCGGCGTTATCGTTCCGTGGACGACCTGGGTGCAGTACGGCAACACGGACATCATCGAAAGAAACTGGGACGCCATGCAGCGCTGGATGGAGTTCATCCAAAGCCGCAATCCGGATTCCCTCAGAAAAAAAGGAGTCGGCCCCAATTTTGCGGATTGGCTTGCGCCGGACGAGCACACCGACAAGGACCTCTTGGCCACCGCATATTGGGCGTTGATCGCAAACATGATGTCCGATATGGCGCACGCTGCCGGCAAGGAGGCGGACGCAAAACGCTACACCGAACTGCTAGGCAACATTCGCACTGCCTTCCAGAAGGCGTACCTCAAGGAAAACGGAGAGGTTGGCACCGGGACGCAAACTTCCTATGTTATGGCCCTTTACACGGAGATGGCGCCAAGAAATCTCGAACCCCTCCTTGTCGACAGACTCGTCAAAGATATTGAATCTCGGAATTGGCATCTTTCGACAGGATTTCTGGGGACGCCCTTCTTGCTCTTTACTCTGGCGGACCACGGACGCACCGATGTGGCTTACCGCTTGTTGCTGAACGACACGTATCCATCGTGGGGATACATGCTTTCGAAAGGCGCGACTACGTGGTGGGAACGTTGGAACAGTGACTCGGGTGATCCGGCCATGAACTCGTACAACCATTACGCGTTCGGCACGGTCATTGCATGGATCTACCGCTATATGGCCGGGATTGATACGTCTCTCAGTTCACCGGGGTTCAAGAAAATTGTCATTCGTCCGCATCTCGATCGTCGCATCGCCTTCGCGAGAGGCGAATACGACTCGATTTATGGAAAAATTGTCACCGATTGGAAAGCAACTGCGGGGGGACCGTTTAGGCTTAGCGTGACAATTCCTGCCAATACCACGGCGGAGGTCTTTTTGCCGGCAGCCGCGCGCGCGCAAGTCACGGAAAGCGGCAAAATGGTGGAGACGCGACGAGAAGGAGAGTCATTGGTGGTCTCCGTTGGTTCAGGTTCCTATAACTTTGAGGTGCAATGACCCTATTGGAAGCCGCTTCGAACCCGTCGCGCTTTTTGCCTCGGCGTATGGCTAACCACAGTTAAGTATCGAGCGGCGAACAGTCCTGTCTATCCGGGCTCGAAGGAGAACGAGCTCTACCATTCGTTCCCCATCGCGCCAACAAGTGATAGCATGCAACGTTTTTGTGCGATGCCCCGGAGGTAAGTGTGAAAAGATCTCGCCAAGCTTTCGCTTTATTGTTCGCCGTTTCTCTTATCTTTGTCGCGGCGGTGGCCGACGCCCAGCAGATTGATCCAAAAACTTACGGCGGGATGAAGTGGCGACTCATCGGACCGTTCCGCGGAGGCCGGGCGATCACGGTTGCGGGCGTGCCTTCTCAGCCAAACACGTACTACTTCGGTGCAGTGGCTGGCGGTGTTTGGAAAACCTTGGACGGCGGCAACACCTGGGATCCACTGTTCGACAAGCAACCCGTCTCCTCGATCGGCGCGGTGGCCGTTTCCGATTCTGATCCCAACGTGATCTACGCAGGCACCGGCGAAGCCTGCATCCGCGGCAACATTTCTCATGGCGATGGGGTCTACAAATCCACGGACGCGGGCAAAACGTGGACTAACATCGGCTTGCGCGACACGCGCCATATTGGCGCGCTAGTCGTTCATCCTACCAATCCAGACGTCGTTTACGTTGCCGCTCTCGGTCACACCTACGGCCCCAACAGCGAGCGCGGCGTTTTTCGGACGCGTGACGGCGGCAAGAGCTGGGAGAAAGTCTTGTACCTGGACGACCGCACCGGCGCCATTGAGATCGTCTTCGACCCGAAAAATCCGCACGTGCTGTTTGCAGCGATGTGGGAAGGCTGGCGAACACCATGGACGCTCAACAGCGGCGGCGCGAAGGACGGGCTTTACCGCTCTTCGGACGACGGCACAACCTGGAAGCGCATTGAGGGCAACGGTATGCCAGAAGGTCTGCTCGGCCGCATCGGCGTCGCGGTTTCCGGGGCTGATTCGAACGTTGTCTACGCTCTCATCGAAGCCAAGGGGGGTGGATTATATCGCTCGGATGACGCCGGCGAGCACTGGTCGCTCGCCAATGAGGACCATCGTTTCCGCCAGCGCGCTTGGTATTTCACCCACGTCTGGGCCGATCCCAAACACGCGGATACCGTGTACATTGCGAACACGGGGCTCTTCCGCTCGACCGACGGCGGCAAAACGTTCCAGCGCCTTCCCGCTCCGCATGGCGACCACCACGCTCTGTGGATCGATCCCAACGATCCTTCCCGCATGATCAACGGCAATGACGGCGGCGCCACCATCAGTGTTGACGGCAGCAAGAATTGGACTACGCAAAACAACCAGCCCACCGCGCAGTTCTATCATGTTGCCGCCGACAACGATTTCCTCTACCGCGTCTACGGCTCGCAGCAGGACAACTCCTCTGTCGGCATCCCCACCCGCACCGATCACGGCTACATCGATCGCGGCGATTGGACCGCCGTCGGCGGGGGCGAAAGCGGTTACGTCGTCCCTGACCCGCGCGACTCGAACATCGTCTATGCCGACGACGAAGGTCCTTTTTTGACGCGCTTTGATCGCCGCACCGGCCAGGTTCAGAGCATTCAACAATGGCCGGAGGACATCAGCGGCCACGCCGCCGTCACGCAGAAATACCGCTATACCTGGACGATGCCCATCGTCATCTCATCGCACATTCCGGACGTGATCTATCACACGTCGCAGTTCGTCTTCCGGTCCACGGATGCCGGCCATAGTTGGAAGGAAATCAGCCCCGACCTCACTCGCAACGACAAATCCAAGCAGCAAGATTCCGGGGGGCCAATCACCAAGGACCAGTACAGCGTCGAATATTATGATGTTATCTTCGCTCTCGCCGAGTCGCCGAAACAGGAAGGTGTCCTGTGGGCGGGAACCGACGACGGCCTTATTCAACTTACCCGGGACGGCGGCAAGAACTGGTCCAACGTCACACCCAAAGAAATCCCCGAGTGGGCCGCGGTCAGCCTCATCGAAGCGTCGCCGTTCGACACCGCCACTGCTTATGCCGCAGTGGACGCGCACAAGCTGGACAACTTTCATCCGTACATCTTCAAAACGTCTGACTTCGGCAAAACGTGGACCAATATCATCGGGGGTCTACCTGACAATTCCTATGTCCATGCCGTCCGCGAAGATCCCGCGAAAAAAGGCCTGCTATATGTCGGCACCGAGACGGGTGTCTGGGTTTCCTTCGATGATGGGTCTCATTGGCAGCCGCTTCAGCTCAATCTGCCCACGACTCCGATACACGACCTCATCATTCACAACGATGATCTCGTCGTCGCCACGCACGGCCGCTCGTTTTGGGTGCTCGATCGCATTGCGCCCCTTCGCCAGCTCACCGCCGCTGTCGCAAGCGAGCCCGCGCATCTGTTCACTCCCGGCACGGCAACGCGGACGCGCATCGGCCACATGCAGCCGCGCCGCTATCCTATCGGCGAAAATCCACTCGAAGGGGCCTACATCTATTACTGGCTGAAAGAAGTGCCCAAAGAGCCAGCCAAACTCGAGTTTTTGGATGGACAAGGCAAAGTTATTCGCAGATTCACCAGCGAAGTTAAGAGGAAAGAGGAAGACAAGGAAGAGTTCGACCGTGATCCAGAAGTCGAACACATTCCCGCTGAAGCTGGGCTGAACCGTTTCGTCTGGGACCTTCGCTACGAACCGCCAGCAAAGATTCCAGCCGCCATTTACGATAACGGCCAGCCCGCCGGCCCGCTGGTTCTTCCCGGCGGCTTCCAAATCCGCCTGGCCGTTGCCGGCAAATCCTACCTGGCTCCCATCGAAATCAAGATGGATCCTCGAGTGAAAACTTCCAGCGATGATTTGCGCGCGCAATTCGATCTGCTGTTGAAGCTCCGCGATCGCGAGGACGAAATGAACAAAGCCATCCTCGGGATTCGCGATCTGCGCAATCAGTTGCAATCGCTCGAGAAGCGCCTGGGCGCCAGAGAGGAAACCAAAAACGTCGTAAGTAGCGGGGTGGAGCTCCGCAAGAAAATCGCCGCGATCGAAGAAGAACTGATTCAGGTGAAAGCCACCGCCCAGGAAGACGAGGCGAACTACCCGACAAAGCTCAACAGCAAGTTGGGTTACCTCACCGGCGTTGTGGATAGCGCCGATGCCGCTCCAACGGAAGCCGAACTCGCTGTCTTCGCCGAGCTGGACAAGCAGCTAGAAACACAGCTAGTAAGATGGCGTGAAGTTCTGTCGAAAGACCTGTCGGCGCTAAACGAGTCGATGCGCAAATCAAACGTGCCGTCGGTCGCGCCCGCCGCAACCAAAGCTGATTAGACTGCTCTGCGGGTCATCCCCTGCGGATAGATACTAGTTTCCTGATCGCATTGAAACTATAAGCGGATAAGTGGCGCGCCTGGAGGGGTTCGAACCCCCGACCCTTAGCTCCGGAGGCTAATGCTCTATCCATCTGAGCTACAGGCGCGCGGTTGGCTCCCTGATGGAAGCGAGGAAGGAGACCGCACTTCCCTGCCGTGATTCTATCGCTGATTGGGTGCTGGCGCTAGTCAACGCTAGCCTTTGGTGTGGTCCTTAATTTGTCTGGCTAGCTTTTCAATTTCTTCAGCCTTTTTCAGCATGGCCAGGGAAAGAACTGTGGTGGAATCGGTCTTTTCCACCTCAGCCTTAAGCTGGGCCGCGAGGTCGTAAAGTTTCTCGACATCCTTCTTTAGGCTTTTCTGGCGCTCTTCGAGCATGGCCTTGCTGCTGGCGGCGGGAAAACTCGCTGAGTTCGCATTGTTCGAGGCGTCATCGGAACCGTCGGGGTGGCGCTTGCCACGCGACTCGGTTTGCGCCGCGGAGCCATGAAAGCGCACCAGAATGCCAGCCAAAGTGGCGAACGACATTATGAGCAAACGACGTCTCGAAGATTGCATGGTTCCTCCCGCCAAGGAATCGCGCAGGCGCACTTGCCGCGCAACCCTGAGTGATATACTTTCCCTCCCATAGAACATGATGTCCAGCCCCCTCACCCATTTCTTTGACTTCACGATACCCAACGCGCTGCATCTTGCGGGGATTCTTGTTCTGGCTCTGATTTGCATCCGATTACTACGGGCCGCAACGAACAAACTGGTTAAACCGGCCGCTGCGCAAACGAAGGGGGCGCAACAGCGAGAACAGCAGACGCGAGCGTTGGCGGAAAAGGTCTACGGCACAGGAAGCCAAATCATCTGGATTGTGGCGACGCTGGCGGCCCTTCCCGAATTCGGGATCAGCGCGCTGCCCGGAGTGGTGATTGCGGGCGCAGCAATATTGGGCCTCAGCATTGGAGCGCGGGACACGGTGCGCGACGCTATCGCGGGCCTTCACATCGTGATGGAAGATCAGTTTGTCACCGGCGACACGATTCAAGCCGGGGATACCGTGGGTCGCGTGGAGCAACTGACGCTGCGACGGACCGTTGTGCGAGACGGACGCGGCGCGCTAGTGTCCCTTTCGAACGGCGAGATGCGGACGGTTAGCAATCTGAGCCGAGACTGGTCGCAGGCGTTCGTGGATATCAGCGTTGCCGCAGGCATGCCGCTGGAAAGGACACTGCAAGCCCTGGAAAGCGCGGCGGCGAAGCTGCGCAGTGACGCGGCGTGGTCGCAGGCGCTGGTCGACGGGCCACGCATCCTGGGCGTGCAAGGATACGATCACACGGGGGCGACGCTGCGTTTGCAGGTGCGCACCGCGCCGACGCGGCAGGAAGAGGTGTGCCGCGAACTGCGGCGGCGCATTCAGATGGAATTTCAGCAGCAAGGCATTGCGGTAGCAAGCGGAGGGCCAGCCGGAGGGGCAGGGCCGGCGCTCACTTGAGAGAGCGATAGGCCGGCGAGCTGACGGGAGGAGGACAACATGGCGCAAGTGAGCTATGAGGAAGTCAACCTAATGTTGCGTCTCTATGACATGAGGCGGGAGCCACGACTGCGGCAAGCGCGCGCGTGGTTCGTGGAAAATTTCCATCCTACGTCAGTGGAAGAAATGATGGAGAAGTATCCGCAGGGAAGCGAAGAGAACACATTCATTCGGATGGTGATCAGTTATTGGGATATGGTGGCGAGCATCGTGAACCGCGGGCTGATCAATGACGAGCTGTTTTTCGAGAGCAACGGAGAGATCTGGGTGGTGTGGGACCGCATGCGCACCATCGTGCCGATCTGGCGGGCAGCGTTCAAGAATCCGCGGTTGTTTGCGAACATTGAAGAGACCTACAAGCGGCTGGAAACGTGGCGGGAGAAGCACGCGCCTGGCTCCGGCGCAGCAATGCGCAACATGATGGCGCAGATTTTGTCCAAGCCCAAGGGCGGCTGACGCGCAACGGAGGTCAGCGGAAACGCTCGACGGCCGGCTGGGGCGCGGGCACAAGTTCGCGCCGCTCCCCCTCAGGCCTGGCCAGCATGACATGATTGCGGCCGGCGGTCTTCGCGGCGTAGAGCGCAGCGTCTACTTCGCGCAGGAGTTCATCCGCCGGGCGATGCCCCCAATCAGAGCTCAGAAGCCCTCCCAAACTCATGGTGATTGCCAACGGACCAGCGTCGGTCTGAGCAGGCCGCGTGCAAATGGCCTTGCGAATTTCTTCGGCGCGGGCCACAGCAGAATCCTGCCGGCAATTGTTCAGCACGACGAGAAATTCTTCGCCGCCGTAGCGCCCGACGAAATCATAGGAACGCACGGAAAGAAGCAGCCGGCGAGCCACTTCCCGCAAGACCTGGTCTCCCACCAAATGACCGTGCGTATCGTTGATGCTTTTGAAATGATCGAGGTCGCCGAGCAATACGACGGTGCAGCCGTGTTCGCGCTGCGAGCGCGCCAGCTCGCGGCCCAACAGATCCATGATCACGCCGCGATTCCACAGAGAGGTCAGCGGGTCATGCGTGGCTTTGAAGCGCATCTGCTCGCGAGCTTCCACCAGGCGATCCTCGAGGTGCAGGATGCGCTCGCCGGTTCGCAGACGCGCTTTCAGCTCCTCGGCGTTGAAAGGCTTGACCAGGTAATCATCGGCGCCGGATTCCAGCCCCGCGACGACGTCTTCCTTGGATTCGCGCGAGGTGAGCAGGATCATATAGACGTAGCTGTGGTCGCGTCCTTTGCGTACTTCGCGGCAAACCGCGGGTCCATCGAGCTCGGGCATCATCCAGTCCAGCAAGGCCAAGCGCGGAGCATCCAGCGCGCTCAAGCTCTCGACTGCTTGCCGTCCATTTGCCACCGCAGTCACCTCATAGTCGGCGCGCTCCAGCGTTTTCTCCAGCAGCCGGCGGGACAGCGCGTCGTCATCGGCGATCAGTATCCTCACGGGCGGGCCTCGGCCATGTAACTCTCCATTTCTGGGAGCAGGCCTTGCACGTCTTGTTCAAAGGCGGCAAGAGCGTCGCGCATGGGAGGGATTTGTTCCGCGCGAGCAAGCTGTTCCAGACGGGCAGCGGAAGTCGCTGCCTTGGTCACCGCCAGATTGGAGAGCATGCCTTTAAGCATGTGACTGACGCCGGCCACTTGGGTAGCGTCGTTGCGGGCCACGGCGTTCTGGAGCGCCTGGAGGTGGCCGGGAAATTCGCGCTTGAAAATGGATAACAGGTCACACAACAGCTCGCGGTCGTTATCGACGCGCGCGAGCAGTTCGTGCAGATTGACGCTGGCAGCCTCGGAGGAATGGATGGCTTTGTTCATATTGCTGTCCTCTTGATTGATTGTGATATGAGTTAAGCGGTCGATTTCAGCGCGCAAAATACTGCTTTGAATCGGTTTCGACACGTAGCCGTCCATGCCCGCGTCCAGGAATTTGTCCGCGTCTCCAGCCATGGCGTGCGCGGTCATGGCGATAATGGGCATGCGTCTGGGTTGACCCTTTTCCCACTCGCGAATCGCGCGGGTCGCGTCAATGCCGCTGAGCACCGGCATCTGAATGTCCATCAAGATGAGATCGAATTGTTTCGAGCGCACGGTATCCACAGCTATTTGGCCGTTCACAGCGAGCGTCACTTCGTGACCCATTTTCTCAAGCGTACGAATGCCGAGTTTCTGGTTTATGGCGTTGTCCTCGACGAGCAGCAGCGAAAGGCGCTGGGTGTCGCGCGGCGACGATTCAGGAGCAGGCTGCGGAATGGGATGCACCGCGCCGCCAAGCGCCTGGCGGATTGCTTCCAGGAGTGCCGCGCGCCGCAGCGGCTTCGGGAGTTGCCGGAAGATGCCGATCTTTTTGGCGCGCTCGGCGTCGGCAGCGGTCGGCGAGGACGACAGAATAAGTATGGCTGGTCCGTTCTGGGGCACAGCTCGGCGGAGGCGCTCGGCGGCTTCGTAGCCGTCCATTCCCGGCATGTTGCGGTCCAGCAGCACCAACGCAAACTGCTTGCCTTGAGTGACGCTGTCGGCGAACGCCGCGAGGGCTTCGAAGCCATCGGAAGTGGGGACCGGCTCCATTCCCCATTTTGCCAGCAGCCCCGCCAAGAGCTCGCGGCTGACCTGATTGTCGTCCACCACCAGCACTCGTTTGCCGTGAAGATCCGGATGAAGTAGCTCGGTGGCCGTCGCGCGGTCACCCGCTGCGGGCGCAAAGCGCGCCGTAAAAAAGAACTCGCTGCCCTTCCCTACCGTGCTATTAAGCCCCATTTCCCCGCCCATCAGTTTCACCAGGCGCGCGGAAATGGAAAGCCCCAGACCCGTGCCGCCAAATTCCCGCGTCGTGGAGGAGTCTGCTTGGGAAAAAGCCTCGAAGATTTGCCTGTGCTTTTCCGGCGGAATGCCGATGCCGGTGTCCGACACTGAGAAACGAATCGCAACTTCGCCGCTCGGCGAATCCAACCGCAGGGCTTTCACGCTAACGTGCCCTTCCCTTGTAAATTTAATGGCGTTCCCGGCAAGATTCATCAGGATTTGACGCAGCCGCGTGGAGTCGCCGCTGACTAGCTCAGGGATATCTCCCTCAATCGACCAGGTGAGCTCGAGACCCTTTTGCTGCGCGCGCAGAGCAAGCGGGTGCAGGGCATCTTCGATGGAGTCCAGCAAAGAGAACGGGACGCATTCGAGTTCCAACCGGCCTGCTTCAATTTTGGAAAAATCCAAAATGTCGTTGATGATCCCCAGCAGGGAGTCTGCGGAGGATTTGACCATGCCGAGGTACTCACGCTGCTCTGCAGTAAGGTCCGTGTCCAGTGCGAGTTCGGTCATACCGATGATGCCGTTCATCGGCGTGCGAATTTCATGGCTCATATTCGCCAGGAAATCGCTCTTGGTCTTGCTGGCAGCCTCGGCGACCTCCTTGGCCTCCCGCAGCCGCTCCGCCGCCTGGTATTTTTCCGTCACGTCCTGCACGACTCCGATGTAACCGCGCGAAGAGTCGCCGGAGGCGGAAATGGCGCGCGCAATCACGTCCACGCGAACGACTCTGCCGGACTTGGAAACGTAGCGATAGCCCCACTCAAAAAGCTTGCCGGCGGTTGTGGCGGCAGTCCATTCTTTGTGCACGCGTTCGCGCTCGTCTGGGTGCACGGCCGCGTACCAGCCCTGGCCCATGGCCTCGGCGGCTGTCATTCCGGTCATCTCCATCCAGTGCTCGTTGACATACAGACAGTTGCCGTGCCCATCGTCCATGAAGATGCCCACCGGGGCGGCGGCACTGAGCGTGCGGAATAGCTCCTCGCTTTCCTTTAGGGCGCGTTCGGCCTTAATTCGGTGACTGATGTCGCTGTACAGACCGAACTGCCCGCGCAACGTGCCGTCCATCATGAAAGGCACGCCAAAGGCCTCGACATCGATCAAGTGTCCATCCCTGTGCCGGCGTTGCACGATGGCATGCAGCGCTTTGCCGTCCAGCACCTGCCGTGTCAGCAAGTCCGCGGCCTGGCGCAGATCTCCCGGAGCCACCACCTCGTCGATGGACTTGTTAAGCAGCTCCTCGTGTTGATAGCCGAATAGGTCGCGAAAGGCGCGGTTGCTTAGCTCAATTTTTTTCTCGGCATTTTCAGCGACGATACCGATAGGATTAGCTTCGATAAGCGTGTGCAAGTACGAGGATTGCTCACGAAGTTGCTGCTCGGCTTTGCGGCGCTCAGTCACGTCTTGATACAAAACCAGGAATCCGCGAACCGCCCCTTCGATCAGCAAGGGCACACCATGAATCTCGACGTCGACGGGCTGTCCATCCTTTCGGCAGCGTTGCGTGGTCTGGTGGATTGCATTTTTGGCGCGGACCTCGGACACGTTCGTTTCGACTTCTTGGCCGAGAGCCCCCGGAGCAACCAACTGTCGTGCTGATGTCCCTATGATTTCCTGCTGTGAGTAACCAAAAAGACGTTCAAACGCCGGATTGGCGAGTTGCGTGCGACCATCCAGCCCCACCACGATGACCGCGATGGGGTTGCTGGCAATCAACGTATTCAGAAAATTGGTTCGTTCGGTGAGCGCCGTCTCGGTGCGCCGACGTTCTTCCACCTCATGCTCGAGTTCGGTGGTGCGCTCGGCAACGCGGATCTCCAAGGTGTCGCGGGCCTCCGTCAGCGCCGCATCACGCTGCCCAATGGCTTCGAGCATGTGGTTAAAATCGGCGCCGAGCTGGCTCAGCTCCTTGCCCGGCAGCGGGGGAGCACGAAGAAGATAGGTCTTTTCCACGGCAATCGAGCGCGCAATTTCCGCCAGATTGACGATCGGCCCGGTCACCGAACGTTGCAGGACCGCAGTCAGCAAGTAAACCACCACAAGGCTGACCACCGCGATCAAGGCCGTCAATTGCATGGACCGGCGCGTGCGCTCCTGAAGGTCTGTCAAATCTTTCTCGATATACAGAGAGCCCAAATAGCGCCCATCCAAGAAAACCGGCGAGGTTAGCTTCAGCCAGCCTTGCTCCGAGGTTTCACCGGCCTGTGCCGCGCGCGGGACTATCACTTTTTCGCTAAGATCTGCCCGGATGTAGGAGGCGAAGAAAGCGCCACCGGGACCGTACAAAACTCCCATGCGGACATGCGGACGGGTGCGAAGGGATTCCAGCAGTCTTGTTCCACCGGCACCATCGTCGAAGGCCAGTGCAGCCGTCGCATTGGTCGCAATCAGATCCGCCAACGACTGGATTTCTTCCTTCTTCTGCTGGCGCTCGGCATGCAAATCGTAGGCCAGATAACCGATGCAACCGAGCAGCACGCCGATTCCGCTGGTCAGCATAGTCAAGAGCAGCAGCCGCTGCCGGATGGAAAGCCGCTGGACATATGAAAATGGCATGTCAGCCCTTGGCACCCTCGGTTCTATTCACTACACGCCGTGCTAGCGTCAGCAGGCGAGAGCTGATTTTCAGGCGTGCGCTGTCCGCAGCGACCAGATTTACCTCAAACTGCAAAGTGTCCCGCTCGACTGCAAAGCTGATGATTCCACCGGCCCCTAAAAAGTCGGGTGTCTCGCCCACCGTCAACGCGCCCGCGCCTTCGACCGCTTGCAGTAGCTTTGCGTAGCGCTTCGATTCCGAACGGCTAACGAAAACGATCTGGCAGTTGCGCAGTTCCTGGTCCTTGTGCACCCAACGCACCTCCACCCGCCTGCCATGCGGCCACGCGCCGCGAGCCAGCTCGGCAAGCGAGGTGCCGAACGAGAAATCGCCGCGCACGCAAATAAGAAAGGGAGATTCCGTAGAGGAAAACGCGCTCTCCGGCCAGTCGACAAAGCTGGGGAAAGTCGCCAAAAAATTGGCTTTGCTACGATACTCCGCCACCGCAGACTGCTGAGCAGCAAGGGGCAGAGCCACCCACGCGAGCAGGCAAGCAACAGCCACGACCAGCGCGATGCGAGGCGCGACGGCCTTCACCTCGCACCCGGCGCTATATGCGGGCAACAAAACGCGATGGAATGCGCGGGACACAGTTCGCCACCCTTGCCGGTGGCAAGCCCGGGGCCACAAGGCAACCGAACGTCGAAGCTAAACCATTGAAAACAGAACAGTTTTTAGTGCTGACCGGATGAAGCGGGCGCCAGGAATTTCCAATGCTGAACGCGGGTACACTTTTGGTTCATTGTGAAACGGCTGCTGCCGACAAAGTCCCGCTCCGTTGCCGTCGGGCCGGGCCGGCCTCGCGATGGCTGCACGTTGCCTCACCTTTGCGGTCATTTTCCATGACGCTTTACCGATGCGTTAGCCCTTAACAGTACGTTTTGCCGTCAATCGGTTGAAGAACTCAAGGTACACACTCATCGCCTTTTGTGTTACAGCCTCCACTGTATTGTTGAATTTACGCCCCAGACTTATACCTCAAGAGCGGTGCATCTCTCGGCCAGATGTCCTCTGAAGCCGTGCTCGCACGTTAGGCGTGAAATCAGCACAGCGACCCGGGCACGGAATCGCGCGCGATTCTGAATACAAGGAGCGTTTCCGCATGGAAACCCAAAGCCTTCCCGAACGTACATTGGTTGCAAAAGCGCAAGCGGGTAACGAAGAAGCTTTCACCGAACTGGTGCGGAGACACTCCGGCCAAATCTACGGACTCTCATTGAACATGCTGCGAAACCGAGAGGATGCGGAAGACAATCTGCAGAATGTCTTGGTCAAAGCATTCCATAACATCGGCCGCTTCGAGGGAAATTCCCAGTTCTCCACGTGGCTGGTGCGCATCACTATCAACGAAGCGCTCATGAAGCTACGCAAGCGGAATTCGGAGCGCATCTCCGATTACCACGACGCGAACGCCTCCGAGGATGAGCCGCGATCCTTCCCTGAGATCGAAGACAGCCGGCAGGATCCCGAGCGCGAATACATAAGCAAAGAACTGACCCGCAAGGTGTTTCGCGGACTGAATCCTTCACTGCAAGATACGTTCATACTTCAGAAGGCGGAAGGTTGGACGAACCGGGAGCTGGCGGAGGCGCTGGGAATCACTGTATCTACGGTAAAGTCGCGGGTGTTCCGTGCACGCGTAAGGCTGCGCCACCAGCTTATGGCCTTAACGCAACCAGAGCAGGTTGCCTTGCAAGGATAACTTGTCGCCGCTGCACCACAAAAGCCTGAGTTCTCAATCTCCTGAACCTCTGCCATCAATCCGCTTCCGGCCCCGCTACTAGATGTTTGCTTCCGGGTCTTGAGACGCACTGTGGGAAAAGAAAAGGCCAATTTGGATTATGCATCCAGATTGGCCACTCATCTTTGAACGTGCGATCCGGTCAGCTCGTCGAGGTAGCCTTCTGGCCCTTCACCTCGATTTCATTGACCACTTGTTTCACGTTCGGAATCGAAGCAACGAGTTTTTCAACTTGCTCGCGTTTTGCCTGCGAGGGTACGTCGCCGGTGAGAGTTACCACACCATTCTTCACGTCATACTTTATGTTCTTCTTCAGCCGGTGCTTGACCAGCGTGGCGTCCAGGTTCTTTTCGATGGCCTTGTCAAGATCCGCATCGACCGCCTTGGCCTCGCTTTCATTTCCTGGAGGGCGCACCCCGATTTGATCCGCAACCACGAGGTTCGGGGCACTAGATTTGGCAATCGATTCCGCCTGCTGCTTGTCCGTTTCTGTGGGAACCGTGCCGGTGAGTGTCACCACGCCTTTGTCGCGATCTTCACTGACGCTTACGTCTTTGTATCCGGCCTGATCCAGGGATTTCCGAATGTTGTCGGTCACGTCGGGCGACTTGTTCGTCGAACACCCTGAGAGCGCTCCGGCGACGAGCAGCGGGAGCACCGACAAAATCAATCTTCTCGCTTTCATTTCTCTCCTTTGCTTGCCCGGGTTGCGAAAAACTCGCGCGGCCGGACCACGTAGGCCCGGACATAGAAATACTGTGACGGGACGTCCAGGGTGGCTCAATCAGGCGTTGCACGTAGAAGAGGTTAGGAAGGTCGGGTAAGAGGACGCTCTGACCTTTCCTGCTGGCGTGAGCTTTTCCTCTTGGTGGCGTGAGACTAGCTGCGGTGTTGGCGGGTTCTCGCCGCTTTCGCCGCGGCTTTTTGCCGACCGGTGCGTCCCTTGGTGCGAACTGCGGCCATAGCCGCGCGATGCCGCCCCGCGGAGCCTCCGCGCGCTGCTTCTAGCCTGCCTGGAGAGCGCCGCATGAGAAACAGCGCGCCTGCTTTCGCGAGGTAGACCGTTGGAAATTGCGCGCGAACGTTTTGCCGATCCCTTCCTGCTCCTGCGGCCTTTGCTCAAGGCGCGCTTAGCTTGGCGACGAACCTTTTGAGCGCCTCGGCGCTTTTTCGGCGGTGGAAGCTTGACCCCCGCTCGCCGCGCCTTCGACAAGCCAATGGCTATGACTTGCTGGGCGGAGCGGACGCCATGTTTGCCTTCGCGCACGTGCGCAATTTCCTCGCGAACGAATTCGCCCGCTTGCGTTGAGGGCGATTTACCCTCTTCCGCATCGCGCCGCGCGCGCTCGATTACGTCTCGTTCTGGCATGGACAATTCCTTTTCGAGGGGCGGGCTTGGGAAGCAAGCCGGGCATTCAAGGCATTCAAAGATGACGGGTAACAAACACCTCAATCGAGCCGCGCAGCGACGGAACTAAGCGCATCCTTGCCCGAGCGCAGGGCCTTTGTGACGCGACCCTCACTTTTGTCCAGGACGTCTTGTACCTGATAAACCCAGCGGCGCCCTCGGCGACGTAGACGCTTCAATTTGTCTTCGGCGGTGTCGATCAACCACTCACGAGTTTCTTCGCCGGAAAGGGGTGCAAAAAGCATAGTCAAGCCAATGCCGATGCCCAGCCCCGCCAGAAAAGTAATGGTTCCGCGTCCGTTGCTCACGAGGTCATCCTCCTGGAGGAATTTTGTTGCTGCGCAAGGCATCAAGCTATAGGGATTGGACTGTAGGGCGGCCTGCGAAGGTGGGTATGCCGCCAAGTCGCGGCAGGCGCCTCAATTCGGCGCGTGCGATTCTTCGATGATGGCTTTCTGGGCCAAGTGCTGATCTATACCCGGACTAACATAGGTGCCGTCACCAGCTAGGACGTTTAGCGCGCGTACCAACTCGTGCTCGGCGTCCGACTTCAAGACGTAAGCACGTGCACCCGCGCGGAAAGCACTAAGTACTAGCTCTGTGGAGGAGTGCAGTGTAAGTAGGAGAATCTTCGTATTCGGTAGAATATTGCGAATGATGCGCGTGGCTTCGAGGCCGTTCAGCCCTGGCATAGAGACATCCATGATGATGATCTCGGGCTTTAGCGTTTGTGCAAGTCTGATGGCTTCCTGGCCATTTTCGGCTTCGCCGCAAAGCTCCCACTCCGGAAAAGCATGAAGAATCCCCTGAACGCCGCGACGAATCACAGCGTGATCATCGACAACAATTACTCTTGGCATGGCCCCTCCCTGGAAAATTGATGGGAAGGGGAACCGACATTAAAGCCTTTCGATGACGTGAGGTGAATAAGTCGTCCGAGCGCGCACAAGCCATTCATCAAGCCTCGATGATCTGGTTTCTCACCGCATAGCGCACCAGCTCACTGACCGAGTGCAGTTCCAGCTTGCGCATGATGTTGGCGCGGTGCGTTTCGGCGGTTTTTACGCTGATCCCGAGAGCCACGGCGACTTCCTTGCTGCTCTTCCCTTCGGCGAGTAACTGCACGATTTCGCGCTCCCGGGAAGTGAGCCGGCTGCGAAGGATAGCCATATGGTCTGGGACCGTATTTTGCTTGCAGAACCCGTCGAGTAACATGTCCGCGGCGCGGGAAGTAAAGAAAGAACGGTGGTTGCCGAGCGCTTCCACCGCTGCCACCAAGTCGCGGTCGGCATCCGATTTCATGATGTAGGCGCGCACACCCGCCTCGACAATATCGCGGACGAGTTGATCGGAAAAGTGCAAGGTCAGAATGACGATTTCCGTCTTGGGAAGGCTTTTGCGGATGCGCCGCGCGGCCTCCAAGCCGTTTAGCTCGGGCATGCTGATGTCCATTACTACGACATCCGGCTTTAGCTGCTCGGCCAGAGTTACAGCTTCGCGCCCGGTCTTAGCCTCGGCAACAACGTCCCAGCCGTGGTGCGCGGTCAGTAACTGCTTTAGCCCGCGTCGAATAATGTCGTGATCGTCAGCAACTAAGATACGCAGGGTAATCACCTCATAAAGGGAGTGTTGGGACTTAGGGGCCCGTATCACCTTCAAGGTATAGATATTAGGTCGCACCCTAGATTTACATACCATCTTCCCTGTATTTTCAACAAGGCGAAACCTAACGATTTGTCCGGGGTCTACGTTAGCGGATTGTTGCCTTCACCACACAAGTCAAAATGGGTTGGAGGTTGAATGCCCGGGCCGGAGGCTAGCTCGAGCGACTTCGAGATGCTTACAATTCTGGTGGTGATTCTGCTTATGATAGCGTCGGCGCATCACCCACCTGGCCCATAGCCGAAGCTGGCTGCTACCCGAGCGGTGGCTTGGGCTTGGTGGTGCTGATCTTAGTCATCCTTACTTCTGTTAGGCCGGATCTAGCGATCGATTCCGCGACTCTGCGGCCCTCCGACAGCACCCATGAACAACAATAACGTGGACGACGGGTTCGCGAACGACTGCTCGGCCGGATCACAGCCTTGCTCTGGGTGGTGGTCATCGTCTTGGCAGTCACGTTTTTCTATTTTGCGAGTTCGCTTTGCATCATGCTCCTGCTGGCCTCTTTCCTCGCAATTTTGCTGACTGCCATCCCGCATTGCTTCCTATTTTCTAATCTGCTGGCGGAAACTCCACGTCCGGTGCCGCACTGGCCAACAGGACAGGCTAAGGTCGCGCGAGGGAGCCCGTTTCTGCGTGATCGCTTTCGCGCGGAATACGACAGTAACGAAAGCGTTAGTTTTATCCGCGTCGTGTTCGGTTTTCTTTCCTCGTAGCGAACTGCACGCACGTCAGACAACCATTACACAAGTATTACAAAGCAGCGCGAATGCCCGTGCTACGGTGGTTGCAGATGCGAGCGATAACATTTGTGAGGACACGGGGAATCATGAGCATTTTCCAACAAGACCGAACTTTCCAGCAGCCTTTGAATTGGACCACTACTTTTTTCATGCTTGCTTTCCATGTCGGCGCCGTTGCCGCGCTGTTCATGTTTAGCTGGAAGAACCTCGCCATCGCTACCTTTCTGTGGTGGGTGACCGGAAGCATGGGAATCGGCATGTGTTATCACCGCCTGCTGACCCACCGCGGATACAAAACGCCAAGATGGATGGAATACTTTATGGCGATCTGTGGGACCATGGCGCTCGAAGGCGGGCCCATTGCTTGGGTAGCTACTCACCGCATCCATCATCAGAACACAGACAAAGAGGGAGATCCCCATTCTCCCAATGACGGCGGCTTGTGGGCGCACATGGGCTGGATCATCACCGGCAAAGCCATGCACCAGAATACCGCTGAGTTGCTGCCCTATGTTCCGGACCTCCGTAAGCAAAAATTTTATATGTGGATCAGCAAGTACCACTGGGTGCCGCTGGCCGGACTCGGCACTATTCTCTATGCCATTGGCGGTTGGTCCTGCGTGATGTGGGGCGTGTTTTTGCGGACGGTTGTCGGACTGCACGCCACCTGGCTGGTCAATTCCGCCACGCACATGTGGGGTTCACGCCGGTTCATCACAGAGGACACTTCGACCAACAACTTCTGGGTTGCGATTCTGACTTTTGGGGAAGGCTGGCATAACAATCACCACGCCGCGCCGCAGGCGGCTAAGCATGGCCTTACCTGGTACGAAATTGACGTGAACTGGTACGGAATCGCGGCGCTAAAGAAACTCGGCCTTGCGTGGGACATCAAACTGCCGAAGCTGCAGCCGGTTTCCGAGCCAGCGAAGCCCCTGGAGTCGCCTGCCATCGCGCCCGATCCACTTGTCGAGGAAGAGGCCTTGGTTCCCATTTCCGCTGGGGATTGAACCTAAGGCCTCGCCATCTAGTGCGGCGCTCTCGCCGATGAATTAAACTAGCGGCAATGCGCATTACCAGCCGCACAAAAGCCATCGTATTCTTCATCACGCTGGGCGTTTGCCTTGTTGCCCTCGCGATCTTCCTGAACATCACCTGGATCGTATTCCACTGGCGGCAAGTCGTGCCGCTGGTTTTGGGCATTATCTTTTTCGGTGTGATCATTGCCGGCTTGGTCGTCAACACGATTTTTATCGTGCGCGAGATCCGTCGAAATGAACGGCAAGACAGCTTCCTGAACGCCGTGACCCACGAGCTGAAAACACCGATAACGTCCATACGCTTATATCTTGAGACGCTGCAGAGCCGGCCGCTCGACGAAGCAAAGCGGCGCGATTTTTACCGCATCATGCTCGAGGATTCAGATCGGCTTCTCGGCATGGTTGAACAAGTGCTGAAAGCGGGCGAGGCGCGCCATGCCGACAGGCGGAATTGGCAAGAGGTGGACTTTGCGGGGGTGGCGCGCGACACGCTGGAACTCGCCCGTCTGCGTCACAATCTAAAGCCAGAAGCGCTTCGTTTTGGCGCGGATCCGCCGGAGGACCTGGTAGTTATGGGCAATCCCGAAGAGTTGCGCACAGCAGTCTTCAACCTTCTCGATAACGCCATTAAGTATTCCGGAGAGAACAAGAATATCGTCGTCGACGTGCGCACACCTGACATCGATAGCATCTTTTTCAGCGTACGCGACCAGGGCATCGGCATTCCTAGGGTCGAGTTGAAGCGCATTTTTAATCGCTTCTATCGCATCCAGAACCCCGCTACCGGCAAGGTGAAAGGCACGGGCCTGGGACTTTTCATCGTCCGCTCCGTTGTGCGCCGTTACGGCGGGGATGCCTACGCGGAAAGCCAGGGAGAAGGATTGGGCAGCACTTTTACGATTCGCCTGCCGAGGGTGTATCGCGCATGAGCCGCGTTTTGGTGGTCGAGGACGAAGCACACCTCGCGCAAGGGCTCCGCTTTAACTTGGAAGCCGAAGGCCACTCCGTGCACGTCACCGATAAGGGCGAGGAAGCTCTAACGCTCCTTCTGAAGGACAATGAAAGATTTGATGCGCTGATACTGGACGTCATGCTCCCGGGGAAAGATGGTTTTGCCGTGGCCCGGGAGCTCCGCCAAGCGCAAAACTACATACCGTTGCTGATGTTGACCGCGCGAACCCGCCCGGAGGATGTGCTTGAGGGATTTGAGGCCGGCGCCGATGACTATTTGCCAAAACCATTTGACTTGGCCATCTTATTGGCGCGCGTGGAAAGCCTTTTGCGCCGCAAAAACTGGCTCCGCAGTTCCGGTGCCGCTAAGCCGGAGCCAATTGTTGCGGAAGGGGAATCTCCGGACGTGTTCCAGTTCGACGACCGGACCGTTGATTTCGCCAACCTTCAACTACGCGGCGGCGGACAAGTCTTCCAATTAACGCTGATGGAAGCGGAGCTTCTGCGCTACTTGATACGCAACAGCGGCCGGCCCGTATCGCGCAAAGCAATCCTGCAAAATGTTTGGAATCTCCACGAAGACACGGACACCCGCGCCATTGACAACTTCATCGTGCGCCTCCGCCGCTACATTGAGCGCGAACCCTCTAAGCCGCGCCACCTGGTGACTGTTCGCGGCCTGGGATATCAGTTCGTGCCCAATCCCAAGACTTAGGATTAGAGAGCCGCAAATATGTTGTAAGGATGATTTTTGGAGGCGCGGGTGGGATTCGAACCCACGAATGGAGGTTTTGCAGACCTCTCCCTTGGGCCACTTGGGTACCGCGCCGAGCTTTTTAGTATAGCGAAAACACCAACGAGTGTCAGGGCGCTGCCAGAGCCGCCAAATTCGCAGCACTGGAATTTCATACGATTTCTTGCAGACGAAAAAATCTTTCAAGCCTTTGCGGATTCTTCGATTCCCTGCAGCTCTTTTCCAGGCTTGAACCGCACCGCCTTGCCAGGCGGAATATTCACCTCTTCGCCGGTGCGTGGGTTGCGGCCGATGCCCGTCTTGCGGGGCTTCACGCTGAAGACGCCAAAGCGCCGGAGCTCGATGCGCTGGCCGCGGCCGAGCGCGTTTTTCAGCGATTCGAAGACGGTTTCGACGGCCTGCTCGGCCTTGGTGCGGCTGATGTTTGTCGTCGTCACAACGGCGTTTACGATGTCGAGCTTGATCACAGGTACCTCCCAGCGACTCGGCAGATGCTAGAGGCTGCGTCATGGGTTGTCAAGACGTGGTGGCTAATCTACACTGACCTTCCTTTTTGCACTCGCTCGTTCCGAAGAAATCTGCACGCAGCTCAGGAGGCGTGGATGTCCGTTAAGCCCGACCGCTGGATCCGGCGTATGGCGCTGGAGCACAAAATGATCGAGCCCTTCACCGACCGCCAGATCCGCGAAGGGGTCATCAGCTATGGAGTCTCGTCCTATGGCTACGACATCCGCGTCGCCGACGAATTTCGCATCTTCACCAACGTCAATTCCACAATCGTCGATCCAAAACATTTCGATCCCCGCTCCCTGGTCGACTATAAAGGCGAGTCCTGCTTGATCCCTCCAAATTCTTTCGCCCTCGCCCGTTCTGTCGAATATTTTCGGATTCCACGCAACGTGCTGACGATTTGCCTCGGCAAGTCCACCTACGCCCGCTGCGGCATCATCGTGAACGTCACGCCGTTCGAGCCCGAATGGGAAGGCTTCGTCACGCTGGAAATCAGCAACACCACGCCGCTGCCCGCGAAAATCTACGCCAACGAAGGCCTCTGCCAGGTGATTTTCTTCGTTTCCGACGAAGAGTGCGAAGTCAGCTACAAAGATAAGAAGGGAAAGTACCAGTCGCAGGGTGGCATCGTTCTGCCACGCCTCTAGATACGCGCCACACAATTCAACGTGGACTCCCGAAGCTTAGCGGAAAAGCTTACTAGCAATCTCCGCGACGCGCCGCCCTTGAAAGCGGGCGATCTTCAGCTCATTCGGGCTCGGCTGGCGTGAACCGTCAGGCCCAGCGAGCGTGGTTGCGCCGTACGGAGTGCCGCCGCTAATGTCCACCATATTCGTCAGGCCCGACTCACTATACGGCACACCAACAAGAATCATTCCGTGATGCAGCAAGGTGGTGTGAAAGCTCGTTATGGTTGTTTCTTGTCCACCGTGCTGCGAAGCCGTGGCCGCAAAAACGCTTCCGATTTTTCCAATCAGCGTACCTTTGGCCCACAAGCCGCCGGTCTGATCGAGAAAATTCCGCATCGGCGCAGCCATGTTTCCAAATCTCGTGGGCGTCCCAAAAATCACTGCATGCGGCTCCGCAAGTGAGTCCATTGTCGCGACCGGAACGTGCGCAAACGCCGCGCGTGCCGCTTTGGCGCCGGATTTCTCCAAAACTGCGTCGGGCACAAGCTCCGCAACCTGGAAAAGTGATGCCTCAGCCCCGGCTACTTCCTTAACTCCCGCGAGCACCGCTTCGGCCATGCGGTAGATGTGGCCATGCATGCTGTAAAAAATGACGTGTACCTTGATGCCCATTGAGTCCTCCAGGGTGAGATTTCGTTTGTTTTGGGAAGAGTTAAACCAGGGCCGCAGTGACCAGCGGATATCCGCGCTCGCGCCAGGCGTTCAACCCGCCTTGCAGGGGTCGGATACGCCGCACGCCTTTGTTCCTTAAGAGCAGCGCCACACGGGCGCTGGTGGCCTCGTTTGGTCAAGTACAGTAAAGAATGACCTCGCGGTCGCGCGGCAAGCGGTCATCCTTCTCTTCCAAATCCTTGGCATCCATGCGAAAAGCACCGGGAATCGTATGTGGGTCAGCCTCGAAGTCCACCGAATGCCGCAGGTCCACTATAACGACATCGTCTCCGGCGTCCAGCTTCTGCTTCAGTTCCTCTGCCGTGATACGCGCAATGCGCAGCTCTCGCAGAAATCGCTGCCGAGCAATAAACTTATATGCAATGTATGCTGCCAACGCGCCGATGACTAGAACGCCGAGGCCGCCGCCGAGATGAAACGCGTGCTCTGCTATTCTTTCAATCTCTCCGCTGAAGACATATCCCAGCCCCACATAAACGCTCGACCAAAGAAGCGCTCCGAGCACATCGAAAAACAAGAATCGTGCCGGGCGCATGTGAAAAATGCCAGCCAGCGGCGGAGCAACGGTGCCCAGGCCAGGCACAAATTTCGCAAAGACCAACGACCGCGCACCTTGCTTTGCGAAAACACCTTCCGTGCGCCGCACGCAGGAATCCGGCTCAAGTGAAATCTTGCAGATTAGCTGGAGAACTTTAATGCCGCGCACGCGTCCCAGCTCGTACCATATGGAGTCGGCGAGGAGCGAGGCGAACACACTCAGGAAGATCGAGCCTGCAAAGCTGAATCGGCCCGTCCCAGCCAGGGCGCCCGCGGCCAAAAGAATCGGCAGCGAAGGCACGGGCAGACCGATCTGTTCGGCAAATACCCACACGAACAAAACCGCATGGCCATGGTGCAGGAGGAAATCGAGTGCGCTGTGCATGATCGAGCTGGTCTCTTGGATGTGTTTAGGTCGCGACGAAGGGAGCAGTATGCCCCCAACCGCCAGTCATGACAAATTCGCCCAGTGGCTTACGCGTTCGCGGCGCCAGCTCGCGGTCACGCAGCTTCTCCGGGAGCGATTCCGGATTCCCTGGATACCCGATGGCCATTGCCGCCACCGGCTCCCAATCCGGCGGAATTGCAAATGTCTGCCGCGCCTTCTCGGCATCAAAGCCGGCCATTTGGTGTACCTGCAAGCCGCGCGCGTTCGCTTCAAAAGTAAGCTGTGCCGTGGCGCTGCCCACGTCGTGCAGAGCCACGCGGTTCGGTTTGCCGTCACGCTGCGTCTTCAGATGGGCTACGGACAACGCGAGCACCGGCGCGTGGTTTGCCCAGTTGGCATTGAACTCCACGAGCACGCCCACCATCTTAGCGAAGTTCTCCGGATCGTCTTTTGTAGCCACCAGATAAGCCCACGGCTGCTCATTGTTGCTGGACGGCGCCCACCGCGCCGCCTCAAAGAGGCTCCGCAGAACTTCCGACGGCACAGGCTTGTCCGAAAATGCGCGTGGGCTCCAACGGTTTCGTATCAATTTATGGAGCGCTATATCGGTGGCCGCAGGTTTGTGCATGATCTTGACCTTGCTAGATTGTGAGGAGACGTGCGTTAGATGAGCGAGATACGTAGGGCGGTGCATTCACACCGCCCTAACTTTTGGCCGTAAGGGACGCTAATCAATTCCCCGACTTCGGAGCGCCTTTTTGCACCAGCTCGACGTCGATCGTGATCGCCACGTCGTCGCCAACCACCAATCCTCCGCTGTCCATCTTGGCGTTCCATTTCACGCCGAAATCCTGCCGGTTGATCTTGGTAGTGGCGTTCGCCGCAGCCCGTTGATTACCCCACGGATCTTTCACTGGCCCCGTCGGTCCCTCGACGTCCAGCACCACTTGCCTGGCCACTCCGTGAATCGTCAGGTCCCCGGTTACTTTCAGTTTGCCGGCCTCTACCTGCTCCACCTTTGTCGATTTAAAAGTGAGCGTCGGGTACTTTTCGACATCGAAAAAGCGATCGCTGCGCAGATCTTTGTCTCGATCAGGCACGCGCGTGTCCACGGAAGCGGCATCAATCGTTACCTCCACGGAGGACTTGCTGACGTCTTTGTCGTCAAGCTGAACCGTTCCGCTCACCTTGGTGAACGCTCCCCGAACAGTCGAAATTGCCAAGTGGCGCACTGCAAACTGCGCTGCGGAATGGTTCGGATCGATCTGCCAAGTGGAAGTTGCTGCCGCTGCCGGCAGCGAAAGCGCCGCTGCAAGCGCTGTGACGGAAATTGCCCGAGCTAGGAAGTGGCCCATTATTTTCTCCTTTGTATCGCGATTAGAAACTCCTTGCCTGTCCCCTACAGAGAACTATTCACTTGCCGCCTTGCGCGCATATTTCATCAAGCAAGTCCGCCAAGGTCTTCACGCGGGCGGCCCCCATATGCGCGAACTGCCGCTTGTGAAGCTCGCGAATCGGCGTATCGATGCGCTTCAGCAGCTCAAGTCCGCCGCTTGTAATTCTCGTTTTCACCACGCGCCGATCGTCGCTCTGCCGCTTCCGCGTAATCAGGTTGCGTTTTTCCATGCGGTCGAGTAGCCGAGTCATATCCGGATCGTGCGAAATCATGCGTTCGCCGATGCTGCTGCAGGCCAGCCCTTGCGGCTCTGCGCCGCGCAGAATACGCAGCACATTGTACTGTGCGCCGGTAACGCCGTTGGATTTCAGTAGCTGTTCGGCTTGCAGCGCGAGCTTGTCCGCAGCTTTTTGCAGGGCGATGAATGCCCGGTCCTCGCTGGGCAGCGAGGCGCGCTCCGTATGCGCTCGACTCATAGCGCAACGATAGTCGTTGTAACAGAGATTGTCAAGAGGAAAGAGAGGTTGCCCTTTATGACTTCCGCAGCGGCCGCACGTGAATCTCGCTCATAAAACTGCCTGGCCTCTGCGTCACCAATGCCTCTAGCGCGTGCGCCACATCTTCCGGCTGCAGCGCCTTACCGGCGTCTTTGACTCCACGGCCGGAGAATTCCGTCGCCACGCTTCCAGGGCAAATGACGCTGACGCGGATCCCGTAATCTCGCAAGTCCTCCGCCATGCAACCGGAGAGTCCCTGCACTCCCCACTTTGACGCGCAATACAACCCTCCGCCTGTGAACGTGTTTTTCCCGGCAAGCGAGCTGATGTTGATGATGTCCCCTGCGCCTTGCCGGATCATCGATGGAACCACCGCCCGTGAAACTAGGAACACGCTCTTCAGGTTCGTGCTCAGAACGTGATCCCACTCCTCTTCGCTCTTTTCGTGCGCCGGACCGAAAAGCCCAATACCCGCGTTGTTGACCAGAATTCCTATCTGCCCAAGCTTCGCTTCCGTCGCGGAAACGAGTTTCCCGACTTCATCCGCGCGCGTGACATCTGCTGTTTGCCAGAAGGTCTTTTCAGTTAGCGCCTGCAACGCATCCGCGGTCGCGCGCAACTTCTCGCTATCGCGGCCACAAATAGCCACTGCCGCGCCCAGTTCGGCGAGCTTCATTGCAATCGCGCGTCCGATGCCGCGGCTGCCCCCGGTGACCAGCGCAACCCGGCCCGCTAGAGATTCTCTTGTGTTTCCCGTATTCGTTTTGCTTATGCCAACCATCACAATTCTTCTTTCGTCCGGGCGACCCTTTTCATGCAAAACTCATCTTACCATTCAGCCGCAGGGACCGCTGTGCGTGGCAAAACCGTACGGGAAGCGCACTCCGAGGATCCAAGAATATGAAATACATAGGTCCCTGTAGAGTAACGCCTTGCAGATTTACGTGCGCTTTTCCTATAATCCCAAAGTTTTACGAACCAGCGTTATACCCGGCAAGAGCACTCCAGGGTGTACGAGACGTACATGAATAGGCTTGGAGTTTGAGCGAGGAGAATGGAATGAATCGAACACGTAGAGTGGCACGCCTGGCGATCATCGCAGCGCTTTGCCTGGCGATTGGCGGCGCGTCAAACGCGCTCGCGCAGGCACCCGCCGGTCAAGATGCCGGTGCCGGTAAGCAGCAGTACACGATGGCGGAGTACAACGCCTACCAGGCGGCTGCTGCGGAAAAGAATCCCGCCCAACAGATTAAGCTGCTCGATGATTTTGTCTCGAAGTATCCAAACTCCGCGCTTCTCGTTTACGTCTACCCTCTCTATTACCAAGCCTATAGCCAACTCAAAAATTGGCCCAAGGTAATCGAATATGCGGACAAACTCCTCGCGCTCTCGGACAAGGTCGAGCCGCGCATTCGATACCAGGCCTACTACGCACGTGCCTTCGCTTACAGCAACCTGCCGCCGAACTCTCAGGAAGTGAAGGATCAGGCTCCCAAAGCCTGTGAAGCTGCAAAAGCCGGCCTTAAGACGCTCAATGAATTGCCCAAGCCGGACAACATGTCTGAAGAGGACTTCAACAAGCAGAAGCAACAACCCGCGATTCTCTTCAACTACACCCTGGCGCAGTGCTCGATGATCCAGAAGGACTACCAAACAGCCATTGATTCCTACAAGGCCGTACTGGAAAAGAATCCGGACGACGCGATCACCGCCTACAAGATTGGCCAGGCCTACATGGCCATGAACCCGCCCCAGCAAATGGACGCCTTCTGGTATTTCGCCAAAGCCGTCACCGCCAAGAATGCAAACCAGCAGCAATCCAATCAGGTCAAAACGTATCTCCGCAAGCTCATCGCCAACTATCAGGGAGGCAACGTTTGCGACAACCTGGTCGACGCGGAGCTCAATGAACTTTTGCAGTTGGCCAGCAGTTCTGCCGAGCGCCCCGCCAGCTACAAGCTGCCGAGCGCTGCGGATCTCGACGCCGCGCGCAAGGACATGACAATCGCCTCCGTCATCGCCGATCTGAAGGCCGGCGGCGACAAGGCTAAGATCACCTGGCTGGCTTCTTGCGGCCTGGAGTTTCCGGATGTGCCCGGCAAGTTGATCGAAGTTATTCCGGGCCCTGACGCCGTGCAGCTTAAGGTCGCCTTTGTCACCAGCGATGCCGAGTTCGACGCCAAGACCACTCCGGACATGGACGTCAAGGTGGTCGGCCAGCCCGAAGCTGCCAAGCTCGAAAAGGACAATCCCGTGCGCTTCACCGGCACCCTGGTGGCTTATGATCCCGACCCGAACTTCATGCTGCACTGGGATAAGGCCAAGGTGAACGCCGAGGACATCCCGAAGGAAAAGGAAAAGAAGGCTCCGACGAAGAAGCGGCCTGGAACCAAGAAACCCGGCCGCGGCTAGTGCCGCCCGTACACAGCGGTGTCTCCTTCGGCCCCGCGCCTTTTGCCGGGCCGAAGGATCTCAACTGAGCATTCCTGCAATGCAACGGCTCGCCGACATCTCGGCGAGCCGTTTTTCTTTCATCCAACACCATGCAAGCAAAAATCAGACGATGAAACTGCTCACCGTGCGTGGTGATTCCGGTGGTCAAGTTTATAGACGTCTATCTTGCGGCTCAGCGTGTTGCGGTGAATCCCTAAGATCTGTGCCGCGCGCGACTGGTTCCCTTCCGCGCGCTCCAGCACCCGCTTAATGAACCGCTTTTCAAACTCTCCCACCGCTTCATCAAACAAAATTCCCCGCTCCACCATCTGGCTCACGAGTCCTTCAAGTTGGTCCTTCACGGCACGCTCCAAAGAGAAAAGCGCGATTCCGGCCCGGCGCTAGTCCAACTCGCGCCCGGACAGAATGCGATACGCTTCCCGGTACTTGCCACGCGTTGCAGCCACGACCTCCGAAGGCAGCTCCGGGCCGGGCGGGGTTTTCGGCCAGTGGATGCTCTCCAGATAGTCGCGCACAAATTGTTTGTCGAAAGAGAGCTGCGGCCCGCCAGGTTTGTACTGCGCTGCGGGCCAAAATCGCGAAGAATCTGGCGTGAGCGCCTCATCGATCCAGATCAGCTCGTCTTTGAGCAAGCCAAACTCAAACTTAGTGTCCGCCAGTAAAATCCCTCGAGGCTCCGCGTACGCGGCTGCGCGTCGGTAAATTTCTAGGCTGACATCGCGCACCAGCCGCGCGCGCTCATTTCCGATCAGGGCAGCAGCTCGTTCGAACGAAATGTTCTCGTCGTGCCCTGTCGCCGCCTTCGTCGCCGGTGTGAAAATCGGCTCCGGCAAGCGGTCAGACTCGCGCAGGCCCGGCGACAGCGCAATGCCGCAGATTTGTCCAGTTGCCCGATAATCCTTCCACCCCGAACCCGAAACATAGCCGCGCACCACGCACTCAATCGGCAGTGGCACGGTCTTGCGGACTAGCATCGAGCGCCCCGCCAGTTCCTCGCGATAAGCGTCAAATGGCGCAGGAAATTCTGCCGCGCTAACCACATGATTCGGAATCACATCGCGCAGCAGGTCGAACCAGAACAGCGAAAGCTGCGTCAGCACGCGCCCCTTGTCGGGAATCGGCGTCGGCAGAATGACATCGAACGCCGACAGCCGGTCCGTGGCAACAATCAGCAGTTTGTCTCCGGCATCGTAAATATCGCGCACTTTGCCCCGCGCGGCAGGCGATATGCCGGCGAACTTCGTTTCTCGTACTACGCGCATTGCTGCACCGAAGGACACGGAAGAATTTCCTCTGCAAGGGTGTGGAGCATTCTAGCGCAGCGCAAAGCGAAGTCAATCAGGTGCGGGGCTAAAAAAGTATTTCAACAGGAGAAGAAAAAGAAATACCCGCAATAAGAAGAACAGGCTGGACAAACGGAAAGCATTTGCACTGCAATGGGGGCTGCGCTGAAATTCGCCGAAACGAAACGCGCTTGCGGCGATCAAGCCGCGGAGGCTGCTGCCGCTGCACTGTGCTTTCGCGTGGGCGCTTCGTCGCCTTCCCAGCGCACGCTCACCAGCTTCGAGACGCCGGGCTCCTGCATCGTTACGCCGTACAGCACACTGCCCGTCTCCATCGTCTTACGATTGTGCGTCACGATAATGAACTGCGTCTGGCCGCTCATCTCCCCGACCAGCCGCGTGAACCGTCCCACATTCGCTTCGTCCAAAGGCGCATCCACCTCATCCAAAATGCAGAACGGGCTCGGCTGATACCGGAAAATCGCAATCAGCAGCGCCAACGCCGTCATGGCTTTCTCGCCGCCCGACAGCAGCAAAATATTCTGCAGCCGTTTCCCCGGAGGTGAAGCCACCACGTCGATGCCGGCGTCCCCAGAGCTGTCCGGCTCCGTGAGCCGCATTTCTGCCGTCCCGCCGCCAAAAATCGTGTGAAATGCTTCAGAAAAATTATGATTTATGCTGTTGAACGCCTGCTCGAACTTCTCCCGCGAAACCAAATCCAGCTCCGCGATCGCCTGCTGCGTGTCCGCGATCGATTGCAGCAAATCATCGCGCTCCCGCGTCAGGAACGTGAACCTCTGCTCGCACTCGTTGTACTCCTCGAGCGCCATCATGTTTACCGCGCCCATCGATTCGATGCGCGACTTCATCTCCTGATAATTCGTCTCCGCAATCCCAAGCTCTTCCCCGCTGATGAACGCCGTCTCCGTTGCGATCAAATCCTCCGGCTGCGCGTTCACCTCCGCCATGCACGTCTCGCGCAGATGCTGCCGATCCGAATCGTTTCGCGCCCTCTCCACTTCCGCCTGGCTCCGCTGCTCGCGCACCTCTTGCAGCATCTGACGCCCCATGCGCAGGTGATCTTCCATCTGCGCAACGCGCGTGCGTCCGCTCTCCCATTCCTGCTCCAGCTCCCGCTGTCTCGTTTCCAGCCGCAGCTTCTCCGCCCGCAAACCTTCGAGTTGCTGCGCAAGCTCCTCGCTCTGTTTCACCAGCGCCGCGGCCTCTTCGTTGACCGAAGCTTCCTGCTGACGCAGCACAGCCTCGCGTCGTTCTAGTTCCGCACGCTCTTCCGTCAACCGAGACGCCACTGCCTCCGCCGCGGCCAACCGTTCATTCATCGCCGCAAGCTCCACGCGCCCCGCGGCCAGCTCATTTTGCTCCGTTTGAATCGAGCCGCGAAGCTGCACCAATTCCCCCGCAAGCCGCGCGCTCTCTGATTCCGCTTCCGCCCGCGAAGTCGCTGCCGCAGCAAGCTGATGCTGCGCTCGGTCCGCACGCAGCCGCGCATTATCCACGTCCTGACGAATCCGCCCCAGTTCACTCTGGCAAAGTGTCAACTCCAACCCCAGCCGCGCCAACTCCGCCTGCGTCTGTCCGTGCCGGTGCTTCGCCGAATAAACCTCGCGTTCCGCGATCTGCTTTTGCGCGCTCACTTCCTCCAGCGACTGCTCCGCGTAGCGAAGGTCCGCAATCAGCGTCTCCAGCGCCGCACGCGCCTCTTCGCCGCGCCTTTCCAATTGCGCGATCTCCCCGTCCAGCGCCCGTAATTCCCTCTTCATGCCCAGCGGTCCCGCTTCATCCGCCCGCCCGCCGGTTACCATGCGCCCCTGGTAGCAAGTTCCATCCGGTGTCACGAACGCATACTGCGAATTCTCGCGCGCCAGCTTTTCCGCCGCTACCGCGCTATCTGTTAAGTACCCGGCGCGCAGCCGAGGCAAAAACTGCTTCGCCGCCGCGCCCAGCGGATCGCGGAATCCCACCAGTTTATCGAGCCGCGAGATCACGCCGTCTTCTGGCCGGAAATGTACAATCGGTTCGTATTCGGTCAGCTTCAAGTTGCGCAGCGAGTCCACGAAAAACGTCGCGCGCCCGCCCACCTCATCGCGCAGTAACGAAACTCCCGCTCGCGCGTGGTCGAACGTCTCCACGACCACATACTCCAGTTCATCGCGCAAATATTGCTCAATCGCCGCCTCATGCTGCTCTTCTACTTCCGCGTAATCCGCAAGCACTCCGACCGCATGGAAGTCCCGGCCCGTGCCGCTTTCATTCGCGGCAAACAACTTCTGCACCGCGTCTGCTGTGTACGATCGGTCATTCAAGATTTGCGTCAGCGTCGCATGCCGCGCCCGCACTCCCACCACGGACTCGCGTAGCGCGTCTGCCTGCGCCGTCATCGCCTCGCGTTCCTGTCGCAGCGTCCCAATCGAAGCCTGCAGCTCAGCAGCCTTGACCATCAGCGCGTTCAACTGTCCGTTCGCCGCTTCAAATTCCAAAGCCGCGCGCTCCGCGTCGTCGCGCACCTTGATGGAAGATTCCAGCAGCTCCGCTTCGTTCGCCTCGCCTTTCTGCAGCGCCGCATTTTGATGCACCAGCGCCTCTTCCGCCTGTTTCTGCTCGCCATGCAGACGCAGCAAATTCTCGCCCGCCTCGGAAGCTGACGCCCGCAGCGCCTCGATCCGCAACTCCCAATCGCGAATCTGTGCCCCGCGCGATTCCGCCCGCGCCGCCAGTTCCTCCACGCGCTCTGTGATCACCCCGGATTCGTCACGCAGTGCCATCACAGACTGCTGCTGCGCCGCATTTCGCGAATCCCATTCCGCAGCTCGCGCCGCGGCTTCCGCAATTTCTGCTGCAATCTGCCCGTGACGGCCCGCAAGCTCTTCCGTGCGTTGCCGGTTGAACGCAATGCGGTTTTCGCCGCGATCCACCTCCAGCGCCGTCAAATTCAAATGGTTTTGGTTCTGCCGCAGCTCCGCGTCCAGCGTATAAATCCGCTGATTCAGCGAATCCTGCTCGCCTTCTTTCTGCTGAATCTCCTGCGCGTGATGCGTTTCCGCCCCCGTCAATTCCGCGAGCCGTGTGCCGATTCGCTCCGCTTCCGCATCTAGCTCCCGCGCCTTCCCCGCCAGCATCTGCCGCACAATCCCGCGCATCTGGTCGCGAATTTCCGAATACCGCCGTGCCTTCGCCGCCTGCCGCTTCAGCGAACCAAGTTGTTTCTCCACTTCCACCACAATGTCGTTCACGCGCGACAAATTCACTTTCGACGATTCCAGCTTCGCCTCGGCTAGCCGCTTCTTCGTCTTGAATTTCGTAACCCCCGCCGCTTCCTCAATAATCGCCCGCCGTTCCAGCGGCTTGGTCGACAATATCAACCCAATGCGTCCCTGCTCGATAATCGCGTAGGAATCCGGCCCCAATCCCACACCCATAAACATCTCTTGAATATCGCGCAAACGTGCCACGCGCCCATTAATCAAATACTCGCTCTGCCCCGACCGATACAGCCGTCGGCTAACCACCACTTCTCCCGGTTTCATCGCCAACACCGGCTTATCCGCCGCCTTCTTCCTCCGCTTCCCCTTTACAAATTCCGGCTCCGCAGCAGCTTCCTCTCCCGACGCCGCTGCCTCAGGCGCCTGCTCCTGCGTTCCGTCGGTGGCACCCTCAAGCACTTCGCTCTTCTCTGTGCCCTCCGTGTTCCCCACCTCTGTGAACTCTGTGTTAATCCCCTGGTTTTCCGCCGCGCCCTCAATCACAAACCGCGCCGCCTCCGCCAACTCCGGGTCCTCCATCGTAAGCGTCACCTCCGCCAACCCCATTGGCGGCCGCTTTGTCGTCCCATTGAAGATGCAGTCCGCCATGCGCTCCGCGCGCAGCGATTTGTGGCTCTGCTCGCCCAACACCCAAGAAATCGCATCCACCACGTTCGACTTCCCGCATCCATTTGGCCCCACGATGCAAGTAGTCCCCGTCCCGCTGAACGTCACCACCGTCCGCTCGCAGAACGACTTAAAGCCTACGATTTCGACCTTTCGCAGCTTAAGCAAGATGTCCCCTTTTGTCCCTCATTCCACGGCCAATCTCAGATTGTCACGCCGTCCAAACCCGCGCAACCATTCATCCCACGCGTACCCGTAGGGGCGCAGCATTGCTGCGCCCTAGCACTACGGAACGCTCATGCGAAGAGAAACCTATCTTTTTTCTGTGGGGAAGAAGGTACGTCGACGTCAAACCGACCGTGACGCAGTCGCCCGTCAAAACGTGTGGCAGGTTCTCGATCAGAGCCCAGCCGCCTGGCGCGTGAATGGCGGTACGGGAAAAAACACTAACACGAAGCTTTCTCGCTGTAAAGCACTCCGCAACGCCTTGTGGCGAACGTGTCCAAAGCCACAAGCGGATTCGCTAACTCGTCCCTGGCGAGTCCTTCTGCGTCCCTTCCTTCTTCAAATACTTGTCATACCAAGCCAAAATCCTGTTCAACCGATCCACCAAATGCTTCTCCTCATGAAACCCATGAGGCTCCCGTGGATAAACCACCAGCTCCGTCTCCACACCATACCGCTTCAATCCCCGATAAAGCTCCTGGCTCTGCCCCAGCGGATCAACCGTATCCGCATCCCCCTGCAGCACCAGCGTCGGCGTCTTAGCATTCTTCAAATACACAAACGGCGAGCTATTCAAGAAACCTTCCGGCTTCTCCCAAGGCACGCCGTAAAACCATTCGTCCCCCGCCGGATGATCCTCCGTCCCAAACTCCGAAATCAGATTTGCCATTCCCGCGCCCGAGACCGCCGCCTTAAAAACTTTCGTCTGCGTAATCGCCCACTCCGCCATGTAACCGCCATAAGACCAGCCGCCAATTCCCAACCGGGCCGGATCAGCAATCCCCCGCTTCACCAAGTCCTCCACTCCCGCCATCACGTCCTTATAATCCCCTCCGCCCCAATCCCCGCGATTCGCCTCCACAAACTTCTGCCCATACCCAACCGACCCGCGAATATTCGGATAAAACACCGCGTACCCATGCGTCACCAGCAACTGCCCCCAAGTCTCAATCGACTCCGCCCACCGTCCTGTCGGCCCGCCATGAATCAGCGCAATCAGCGGCAGCTTCGATTTTCCATCCGCTCCCTGCGGCTTCAGCAGCGCCGCCTCGATTTCCGTCCCATCGAACGATTTGTATTTATAGAATTCCGGTTCGTTCAGCGTGTACTGCTTCCACGAATCGTTCAGGTGCGTAACTTGCCGCGGCGCACTCTTCTGGTCCCACAACCACACCTCCTGCGGCCGCGTCGCACCCTGCGAAACAAACGCAATCTCCCCGCCATCCGTCAACGCCATACTCCCCGCCGGACCCGTCGCAGCAGAGAGATCATGCCGCGCTCCGTCGCTCCCATACGTGACGAGCAAATTCGAAAATCCATTCGCCGCCAGCAGCACCACCGACCCGTCTTTCTGCCAGTGGTAATCCTGCACCGGGCGATCGAGGCTCGCCCCCGTCAGATTTCGCGCCGCATGGCTCGCCACCGGCAGCAACATCAAATCGTGCGGCTCCGGCCCATCCTCCCGCGGACCAACATAGCTAATCGTCTTCCCATCCGACGCAACGCGCATCTCCCCAAACGGCCCGAGTGGCTTCACAAGCTCCTTCATCGCTCCGTCCGCAATCTGCACGCTGAAAATCCGCTCCGTGTACTGATCCGACTCCGGATGCTCCGTACCTTTCACTACCACGCGATCTCCCGCTGGCATCCAAGCCAATTCGCCCATCTCCCAACTCGGCTTGGTCAACGCCCGCGTTTCGCCCGTCGTCACATTCAAAATCCAAAGCCGCGCCCGCTTGTCGTCCTTGTCCACAACTTTTGCGTCATCCTTATCTTTTTCTTTCTTCTCTTCTTCCTCCGTCTTAGCATCCGGCGCCAGGAATGCGATCTGCTTCCCGTCAGGCGACCACTCAAACGCCTTAACGCTCCGCTTCCCTTTCGTCACCGCACGCCCTTCTCCTCCATTCACCCCCATCAGGAAAATCTGCTGCTGCTCCTCCGCGCGATTCGAAAGAAACCCCAACTGCTTCCCATCCGGCGACCACCGCGGCGCGAGTTCGGATTTCCCCGAATACGTAAGCTGCCGCGACGCCCCGCTCGCCCGGTCATAAATCCAGATGTGTTTCAATCGATCCGTGCCCTTCGCCGGCTCCGTAATCACAAACGCCAGCCGCGCCCCGCCCGGCGAAAATTGCAGGTCCGCCACCGATCGCAGATTCAGCGAAGCCTCCGGCGTAAGCATCTTTTTCTGCTCATCACTCGGCGTTCCCTGGCCAAGAGCTATTGCTGCAGCCGCCAAAGAAATCACAGCGACGGCCCATCCTCGGGCTCCAATTCGAATCGCCCCACGCATAGAAATCGCTCCTCCCAACAAAGTCCGCCCGCCACTCTATGAGCCAACCCGAACGGAGTCAATTCGAGGCAAAGTAGAGTGCTTGCCACGCACGACGTTTTCCGGCTACCTCGATTATCAGGCTCAGAGATGGAAATCTGCCTTCTCACGCTAGACCTTGTCGTGCCAATCCAATCCCTGAGGCAGTTCTGCGGCCGCAAACTCAAGGTGAATCACTCGACGAGACTTCGGGATGGCGCACGCAGATGATGCGTGAAGCAGCAGCGGGCGCATGACTAATGCTCCGCCTCTTGGAACGGTGCAAGTTACACAGCTCTCCTTCTCCCAACTACCGATTTGCTCCGCGGAGAGTCGGCCTTCGCGATGAGAACCGGCAATTACGCGTAACGGCCCGTTATCAACCCACTCTCGTCTAGATGCAACCTGATGGCGAGAATTCCACTCATGACCTCCACTGGAGGTTGCACGTGCAAGACCCCAGCCTTCATCGTCCACGGACCAAATCCATCAAGATCCCTACGTTCAAGGACGGCGATTGTTAAATCTTGGTGCCAAACAACCTTCCAGTTTGAACTTCGAGTCTTATTAAAAAAATCCCTCTAACCGCAAAGCATTTTGGCCCCAGCACAGTCTCCATGATTTCACGCACGGGCTTCGACATTGCAAGCCCTTGAACAATTGGAACGGACAAGAGATTCCTCTGAGGGTACCGGGTATCGTCAAATTGTTTGCAAAGGCGTTCCACGGTGGCTTCGTCTAAGCACGCCGGAACGAGGGCAAAGCCATCCTGTTCTACCAGAAGCTTCAACCCGCTGGCCGTATTTGAATCGCTCAGATTCACTTGCCGCCCCCCCAAGAAAAGTATTATGCCTAGTACGTTGGGTTATCGAAAACTGACCCACAACTGTCCATCGCGGCTGTTTGTTTTTCCTCGACCCTCAGATACAATCATCGTTTCTTTTGCACTGAAAAATGCCGCAAACGACCGAAATCCGCCTCCACAACACGCTCTCCAACGAAACCGAACCTTTCGTTCCCCAAAATACCGGCGAAGTCACCATGTACACCTGCGGCCCCACCGTCTACGACTACGCCCACATTGGCAACTACCGCACCTTCATCTTTCAGGACATACTCCGCCGTTTTCTCAAACTCCACGGCTTCCGCCTCACCCACGTCATGAATCTCACCGACGTCGACGACCGCATCATCGCCAACGCCGCCGCTCAACACGTCAGCATCCGCGATTACACCGAAAAATTCGTCCAAGCCTTCTTCGACGATTGCAAAACGCTCAGCATCGAGTCCCCCGAGCACTGGGTCCGCGCCACGGACAACATCGACTCCATGGTCCAGCTCATCCAGCGCCTTCAGGAAAAAACCTACACCTACGCCAGCGAAGGCTCCATCTACTACCGCATCACAAAATTTCCCGACTATGGAAAACTCTCCAAAATTGATGTCACCGGCATCCAAGCCGGCGCCCGCGTCGACGTCGACCGCTACGAAAAGGAAAGCGCCCGCGATTTCGCCCTCTGGAAAGCTCCCAAACCCGGCGAGCATTTTTGGGACACTCCCATCGGCCGCGGCCGCCCCGGCTGGCACATCGAATGCTCCGCCATGGCCATGAAGTATCTCGGCGAAACGATTGACATCCACACCGGCGGAATCGACTTGGCCTTCCCGCACCACGAAAACGAAATCGCCCAAAGCGAAGCCGCCACCGGCAAACACTTCGTCCGTTACTGGCTCCACGCCGAGCACCTTCTCGTCGAAGGCGAGAAAATGTCCAAGTCCCTCGGCAATTTCTTCACCCTCCGCGATCTTTTCGCAAAAGGTTACAAGCCCTCAGCCTTACGCTTTGCCCTCGCCAGCGTTCCCTATCGCCGCCAGCTTAATTTCACCTTTGACGGCCTGCAGCAAGCCGCCAGCGCCGTCGACCGTCTCCGCAACTTCGCAGATCGATTAAAGCAAGGAAAGTTCGAGCCGGGTCAGCACCCCGGCATGTCCGAGCGCATTGGCAAAGCCGCCGCCGATTTCGACGCCGGCCTTTCCGATGACCTCAACACCGCGCAAGCCCTCGCCGCCGCCTACGATCTCGTCCGCGAAGCCAACGTCGCGATCGACAAAGGCGAATTTCGCCAGGACGACGCAGCCGCCGCCCAGCAATTCCTCGCCACCTTCGACCGCGTCTTCGCCGTCCTCGAAGACAACGACGCCGCCAAACTCAGTGAGCTTGGCTATGGCAAAGAGAGCGCACTCAGTGACGACGAAATCGAAAAACTCGTCGCCGACCGTAACGCCGCCCGCAAACGCCGCGACTTCGCTTCCTCCGATCGCATCCGCCAGGAACTCGCCGATCGTGGTATAATTCTTGAAGATAATCGGGACGGAAGCGTCCGCTGGAAACGCAAATGAATCACAATTACATCCACGGGCTCCACAGAATTTCCTCCCCGGCCGATCTTCGGCCCAACCTCTTCGGCGTAGATTAAGTCCTCCTCTCACGGCAGGGACGTGCGTCAACGCGGTTCGTGTACGCGCGTCTATACCCGTTTTGCGGTCACCCATCCACATCAACCGCTAACCATCCTTCAAGGAGGAAGAAATGATCGCCGCCACCGAAACGAAATTGCCCCGCCTGCTGATGCAGCTCCCGGGACCAAAAGCCAAGTACGTGCTCGAGCAAGACGCCAAGTTCATGTCGCCGTCGTTCACGCGCGACTATCCGCTCGTCGCAAAGCGCGGCCACGGCGCCGTTGTCGAAGACGTGGACGGCAACACCTTCCTCGACTTCGCCGCAGGCATCGCTGTCTGTTCCACCGGTCATTGCCACCCGAAAGTCGTCGAAGCCATTCAGAAGCAAGCCGCCGAGCTAATCCACATGTCCGGCACGGATTTTTATTACGAAAGCCTGCCGCAGCTCGCCCAAAAACTTGTCAACACCGTTCCCGGCTCCGAGGAAAAGAAAGCGTTCTTCACCAACTCCGGCACGGAAGCCATCGAAGGCGCCATGAAGCTCGCGCGTTACGCCACTAAGCGCGACAAATTCATCGCCTTCTACGGCTGCTTCCACGGCCGCACCATGGGTGCTCTCTCTCTGACCGCTTCCAAATCCACGCAGCGCAAAGGCTTCGGCGCGCTCCTTGCCGGTGTCGAGCACATTCCCTATCCGAATCCGTACCGCTGCGAGCACGGCCACACCGCCGAAACCTGCGGCGCCGAAATCCTCGAAACCCTCGAGCGCCAAGTCTTCAAGCGCCTCTTCGATCCCGAAGAAGTCGCCGCCATCGTCATCGAGCCCATCCAGGGCGAAGGCGGCTACGTCACCGCGCCGAAATTCTTCTTGCAGGAATTGCAGCGCATCTGCCGCCAGCACGGCATCATGTTCGTGGTCGACGAAGTGCAGTCCGGCATGGGCCGCACCGGCAAGTGGTGGGCCTCCGACCACGCCGGCATCGAGCCGGACATTCTATGCAGCGCCAAAGGCATTGCCAGCGGCATGCCCCTCGGCGCGTTCGTTGCGCGCAGCAGCATCATGAACAGCTGGAAGCCCGGCTCGCACGGTACAACCTTCGGCGGAAATCCCGTCTGCGTAGCCGCCGCGCTCGCTACCATGGACCTGATCGAAACCCAATACAAAGAGAACGCCCGCCGTATCGGCGACTATCTCTTCTCCCGCATGGCCGATTGGACCAAAAAGTTCAAAATCGTAGGTGACGTCCGCGGCCGCGGCCTCATGGTCGGCATCGAAATCGTCCGCGACCAGCGCACCAAGGAAGAAGCCGCCGACCTGCGCAGCGCCATCGTCGATCTCGCCTTCCACAAAGGCCTGCTCGTCCTCGGCGCCGGCGCAAATACCGTCCGCCTCTCTCCGCCGCTCCTAATCGACGAAGAGCAATCCGACTTCGCCCTGCAAACGCTAGAAACCTGCATCCGCGAAGTCGAAAAGAAAGCCTAACGGTGCCACAGCCATTTCTGGCGGTGCGCCCGTCGATCCGATAAATGCGGTTCGCAACTCTCGAGCCGCCCCATGTAGGGGTGCAGTTTTATCCCGAGCAAACGCGAGGGAACTGCCGCGCCCCATCTCAGCACGGTTCGCCAGCCGCCTGTAGCGCAGGGCGGAGTCCGCGCAGCCCTGCGGCCTCTTCTATTTGTTATGATATTACTGTTCTATACTCCTCACCCATGCCGCTCATCTCTCGTGCCATCTTCCAACTGGTCCATTGGGCCGCCCGCAAAGGCCTGCGCGACGATCACCACGACTCTCCCGAGCAGCGCAAACACGCCGCCCGCCGCACCGGCATCCGCGGCGAAACCTACGCCTACTGGTACCTCCGCCGTCACGGCTACGTCTTCGTCGCCCGCAATTACACCCCGCGCGGCGTCAAAGGAGAGCTCGACCTCGTCGGCTACGACGGCGAGACGCTAGCCTTCGTCGAAGTCCGCACCCGCACCTTGCGCGATGACCTCACCGCTCTTCCCGAGCTCAGCATCACCACCGACAAGCAGCGCGTCGTGGCCCGCACCGCGCAGCACTTCCTCGCCGAACGCCACGTCACCAATCGCCCCTGCCGATTCGACGTCCTCGCCATCGACAATCACCCTGGCCACTCCCCCGACGTCCGCCTGCACAAAGACGCCTTCACCGCACAACTGTAAAACGCGGCTCCAGACGCGGTACAATCTCAGGCAGGGCAGCGTCCGCAGCACACCCGTTTCGCGTGATTGACTTCGAGGAGGCTTGCTTTGCCGGAGTTGCGTAAAGATCCCATCACGGGCCGCTGGGTCATCATCTCCACCGACCGCGGAAAACGTCCCACTGATTTTCTCCGCGAAAGCGTCCTCGTAACCGGCCCCAAGAATTGCCCCTTCTGCCCCGGCGCCGAAAGCAAAACGCCTCCCGAGATTCTCGTCTACGGCCGCAACGGCGGCGGTGCCAACACGCCCGGCTGGAACATCCGTGTCGTCCCCAATCGTTTCCCCGCTCTCGGCATCGAGGGCGATCTCGACCGCGAAGGCGAGGGCCTCTTCGACAAAATGAACGGCGTCGGCGCTCACGAAGTCATCGTCGAAACGCCCGAGCACATGGCCACGCTCGCCACTCTCCAGCCTCGCGCCGTCGAAGACGTTCTATGGGCCTATCGCGACCGCATGCTCGATCTGAAAAACGACAAGCGCTTTCGTTACGTCCTCATCTTCAAAAATCACGGCGAAGCCGCCGGCGCTTCCATCGAGCATCCCCACTCGCAGCTTATCGCTCTGCCCATCGTCCCTCGCCGCGTTCGCGAAGAGGTCGACAATTGCTGGCATTACTACGATGAAAAAGAGCGCTGCATTTTCTGCGACATCATCCGCCAGGAGCGCGACACCGGCGAGCGCGTCATCGGCGAAAACGAACACTTCATCTCCATCGCGCCCTACGCCTCGCGTTTTCCTTTCGAAATGTGGCTGCTCCCCAAGGTCCACGGCTCTTCCTACGAAAACAACCAAAGCTCCATCTACTCCAGCCTCGCCCGCATGCTGAAAGACATGCTCATGCGTCTTGACGTCGTCCTCGATCGCCCCGCCTACAATTTTATGATTCACACCTCTCCCGTCGGCGAGGAAATCAACGACCATTACCACTGGCACATCGAAGTCATCCCCAAACTCACCAAGGTCGCCGGCTTTGAGTGGGGCACCGGTTTCTACATCAATCCCACACCACCCGAAGAAGCTGCCCGCTTCCTTCGTGAAGCCCGCCTCCCCGAACCTGTCCTCACTGAAAAAAAATAATTCTCGTCAGGGCAAGGCTCGCCGCTGATTGCTCCGCTTTGTTCTTTAGGAGAACGCAAGCCCAGACGTAAACGGCTCGCGCTGATTAGGGGCCTTAGCCCCTAGGAAAGCCTTACTGACGACCAAAACTAACCACCAACAACAGCCCCTCTACTCTTCGCTCAAAAACTCCACCGTCGCCGGCCCCGGCAGCAATCCCGCCGCCGTCCCCCGCGCGATCAGTTCCGTCACTGCGCGCTTTCCGCGCTCCCCATAACCCAGCGTCCATTTATTCACGTACATCCCCACAAATTTGTCCGCCAGCTCCGTCTCCATGTCGCGCGCAAACTGCATCGCATAATTCAGCGCTTCTTCGCGATGGTCCAGCCCGTACTCCACGCTGTCGCGAATCGTCCGCGCAATCGCCCGCCCAATCTCCGGCCCCAGCGCCCGCCGCACCGCATTCCCTCCGAGCGGCAGCGGCATCCCCGTCTGCTCGTGCCACCACACGCCGAGGTCCAGCACGCGATGCAAGCCCATCTGCGGGAACAAGAGCTGCCCTTCATGGATCAGCAGCCCCGCATCCACCACTTCGGTCTTCACCGCCTCCAAAATTTTATCGAACGGTGTCACCACCGCTTCGAAGTTCGGCTCAAACAGTTTCAGCGTCAGGTACGCCGTAGTTTTCAGCCCCGGCACCGCCACGCGCTTCCCCGCAATCTCATTCCCCTTCATCGACCTCGGCGCCACCACGATCGGGCCGTAGTTCTCCCCAAAGCTCGCCCCGCAATCCAGCAGCACGTACTTGTCCCGCAGTCCCGGGTACGCCGCAAAGCTCAGCGCCGTTACGTCATACGTCTCCGTCAGCGCCGCCTCGTTCAGCGTTTGAATATCCGAAAGCACGTGCGTGTACTTGTATCCCGGCGTGTTCAGTTTGTGCGTAGCCAGCGCGTAGAACATGAACGCGTCGTCGGAGTCCGGCGAATGCGCCAGCTTGATTTCCCGCGCTTCCGTGGACGTTTTTGAAGTGGCTTGCCCGCGCATGGGGTTGGTCGTTCCTTTTGTGCCGCAGCTCCCTGTCTCCCGCTCTTTCCCGAAATGCCCGTGTCCGAGAGATACGCCTCCCGCGTGGGTAGCACCCGAGGCGGAGACAGGAGCGAGAGGACGTGAGCAACGCTAGAACTTACGCGGCACGTGCTGCTTCTTGTTGCGCAAAGCCTAGCACATCGCCGCCTCAGCGACAAACCTCCTGGACGTCAAAACGCCTCTGCGCCAGCGTCAGGACGTGGCGATCAAGGACTCGACAGCGTTCATTCCTGGAACGTCACACACACGCCATTGGGATCAATTGCAGCAAACTCTTTCGTGCCCCAGGGCTTGTTTTGCAGTGATCCATTGGGGTGCACTTTTCCTCCGCGGCTTTGGTATTCGGCATACATGGCTTCAATGCCTTTAACGGCGAGCCGCACCATAGTCTGGTCGCCGACCTTGCGCGCTAGGTGCTTATCGGTCATGCCAGCTATGTGCAGGTGGGCCTCGTCGCGGGTGATTCCTGCGTAAGTCGGCGGGTTGGCATCGCGAAAAGTCTCCTTGAAACCGCAGACCTGCGTCCACCAATTCAGGGATTCGGTTGTGTCGGCGGCCGGAAGAACCGGGATCGCGCCTGTGATGATGGGGTTCATGGCCCTTATCCTTATTTATTTCTCGATAGTTTGGGCGCGAAATAGCCGCGCCGCGCCTGCAACTTCACGCCGTCCTGGTCCACTTTGACTTTCAGGGGATGATAAGTCCCATCCTGCTTCACGTTCTCCAGCGAAAGCTCGAGCAGGTACACGTACTCCGGCGCAGCCGCCAGCCTTTGCAGTCCCCCTTCCAGATCGTTGCTGTTGTGAAAGTACGTTCCGCCGGTCCCATCCGCGAGTTCCGACATCACGTCCTCATCCAGCGCCATGGCCTCACGATGATATTGCGACTCATTCCCCGTCACCAACGCCAGAGCTGTGTGTGCGCCTTGTTCGCTGGCGTCCATTTCTGTCGTGTACAACCCTCGCGCATCGAGCGCGCTGATAGTCACGTTGGACCGCGCCGCAAGGTCCAGAATCTGCGATTTGTCGGTCATCGCCTCTGGCACAATTGTTAGGAAACCAGGCGACATCAGGATCAGCGTGCGTTGCCCTGGCAGAGCGCCCATTCTGCGCACAATTTCCCTCACAAATCCGAGCGTTACCCGGGTGTCCTGATCGCCAATCTCCAGCGCTCGCCTCGCGGCTGATCTAGCCATCCCCTCGGCAAGATAGCGCATATCCAGGTGCCCGCAATTTAACGCGTCTTGAACTGCCGCCTCGAATGCCTGGCTGTTGTGCTTATTTTCGATCAGATCTGCTTGGTAATAATCGACATCCGGGCACTCGCGCCCCACATGCCGGTAGAGATCCTGCGTTCTTACCTTCATGATCGCTTCTTGTAACTTCCCGCGATCGGGTGTCATACCGCTGTTGGTCCCAGAAAAGGAAATCACCGCGGCCATGTCCGAATCGGAGAGTGATGCGGCGAGCATCTTCGTTGCTACTTTTTGGACGCGCATCAAATCGCCGGCGCTAAGGTGCAGGTCGTCGAACAAGAACACAATGAAGCGTTGAAGTGCTGTCGGCGGTTGCTCCGTGACGTTCGGATTGACTGGCGGATTGCTTGGGGAATTTCTTGGCGCCGGTCCAGCAGCCGCAACACTGCTGTCCACGGCTGCGCGCGTCTGAATGCTGAATCCGGAAATAGCTTGCTTTTTATCCTTATCGAAGACCTGGAAGTCCTCTTTCTTCAAGTTACCCACCGCGCGGCCCTGCCCGTCGCGCACCACCACCGGCACCAACACCGAATTCACCTTCACTTCAATCTTGGCAGTGCTGTTCTGAGCCGACGCCTGGGTTGTTTGCTGCGCGGGCGCGTCCTCGCAGAACACGGAAACTAGGCAAGTTAGGGCAATGGCCGCGTGCGGTTTCATAGTGGTATGACGGTCAGAGACGAGTATGCGGTACTCGGCTTCCGCACCCGCAGGTGTGTTGCAAGAAAAGAGTCTAATCGATGAAGCCTCTAAAATATTAGTCGAACTGGACGATGATATACGCACCGAGACCGAAAAGACGTAGACGCCGCGCGCCGCACTCTCTGCGCATTTGCAGGGTGGTGCGGTTTTTGAATTTTCCTTCCACGCCATTCAAACAATTGAACTTACAGTTTACTATTGACAAACGTCCAGATCTGTGGTACCGTTTCGCGTGTTATCTTGAACAAACCTCTCCTACTCGTCCCGCCGTTCCATCCTTAAGCCTCCAAGTTTCACTGAGTTGCGGACTCTTGATTTCTCTTTGCGCTCTTTTTCCCACTCCGATCCTTTGTTTTCAATAACTTCCACACTCTTTTTGCAAAACACTCGGGGTGGCATACCCCCTGCGGGACCCTTACCTTCTAGCCTGCTTACCATCCTGCTTGGCGAGCCCATCTCGTCCCGCCTGATCCCTGACCGCTCCTCCATCTCCTGTAGAATCAACACTTGCAAAAGTGTATCAAAACAAACAACTTTATCCGGGATTATGTACTTGACGCTAGTCCGGCTTTCTCTCGCCACTCGCCACTCACCACTGCCGTTATGCCGCTAGGCGATTTCGCCGCGCTTGGCGAGGGCGGTGATGCGGTCGGCAGCGCGGAAGGCGAGGGCTTCGATGGTCATGGTGGGCTGGCCGCGGCCAGAGGTGACTAGGCTGCTGCCGTCGCAGAGGAAGAGATTCTTTACGTCGTGGGTGCGGTGGTCGGAATTGATCACAGACGTCTTGGGGTCGCTGCCCATGCGGCAGGTGCCGAGGAGGTGAAAGCCCAATTGAGATTCTCGGATGGGCTGCGACCATTTCTTTTGCGCGCCGGCAGCATCCAGGAGCTCGTTGGCACGTTGGTTCTGCCATGCCCAGAGCTTGAGGTCGTCGGGATGATCCTTGTACGTAAGACAAAGCGCGGGGAGGCCCCAGGCGTCTTTCAGGTCGGGATCGAGCGAGAAGCTGTTGGTTTCGACGGCTAGGGACGTGCCGTGGCAGAAGAGCTCCATCGTGCGATTGAAATTGTGGGCGAGGGCGTTCTTGAAGTCCTTGCCCCAGCCGGGAGTGCCGGGCGGGAGACCGCCCATGGCGAAGGCAATGGGGGTAGCGTCGAAGCGCGCGTCGATGCCGCCGCCGCCGTAGAAACCAACCTTCTGCGGGTCAAGCTCGTAGAAATCGTGAAGCAGGCGGCTGACCGCGAAACCCTTGTAGTCGTTGAGCGGATGCTCGAAGACGGCGTTGGTGACACCGCCGCTGTTGAACATGAGGTATTTGCCGACGACGCCGCTGGAATTGGCGAGGCCATTGGGAAATTGTTTGTTAGCGGAGAGGAGAAGCAGGCGCGGAGTTTCCGCGCCATTGGCGCAGACCACCACGGCTCTTGCTTTCTGCAGATGCGCGTTGCGCTTCTCGTCGAAGTAGACTGCGCCGGTGACGCGGCCGTTCTCGTCCATCTCAATGCGATGGACGTACGAATTCGGCCGAATTTCGCAGCGGCCGGTTTTCTCCGCCATGCGGATTGCGGTCGCCAGCGAACTCGACTTCGCGCCGACTTCGCAGCCGAACGCGAGGCAGAAGCCGCAATTGATGCACGCGCTGCGTCCGGGGCGCGGCTGGGAAAGAATGGCCATGGGTGCGGGGAAGGGATGCCAGCCGAGCTTGCGGGCCGCGCGCTCGAAAATTACTCCAGAGGATTTCACCGGCAACGGCGGCATGGGATAGGGCTTGGAGCGCGGAGGATCGAAGGGGCTGGCGCCGGCGAGGCCGGATACGCCGATTTCCCATTCAACTTTGGTGTAGTACGGCTCGAGATCGGCGTAGGTGATGGGCCAGTCGCGAAGGTCGGCGCCAGGAACGGGGCCGACTTTGCTGCGCTCGACGAAGTCGATTTCGTGGAAACGCCAGAAATTTGCGGTGAAGTGTACGCTGGTGCCACCGACGCAGCGGCCGTAAACGATCGCGCGCTGCGGCTTGGCTTTTTCGTTGGGCGTTTTGCGGAAGGAAGTAGGCTGAAGCTTGGGCTTGTTGGTGAGCAGATCTTCGCCGATCACTTTCACTTCGTCGTGGACAAAGTCGGCTTCGGTGAGATACGGACCTTGTTCGAGCACGACTACGCGGAAGCCGTTGGTGGAAAGCTCCTTGGCCATGATGCCGCCGGCGGCTCCCGAACCGACGATGACAAAATCAACCTCGTCGGAGGTTTTGTATTTGGGGAGATCGGGCCTCATGCTTTTGTTTTTTCCGCGGCGGCAGGATTGGGCTGCCAACCGGCATAATCCTTGTCGTAGTAGCCGAACGGTGGCTGGAACATGTGCTCGCGGTCGCGCCCGATAACTTTCCAGCCGACGCCGTCGCGATTGCCGCCGGAATCAGGATCTATGAGGAAGGCGACGATCGTGTGAATTCGTACGGCCTGGAAAAAGGAGCTGGACACACCGTTGGCTGGACCAGTCAGTTCATCCAGAGAATGGAGAATTTGATCTTGGTGCTCGGGAGTGGCGCTGGAGAACTTTTCGACGTCGGGAAATAATTCTCGCACGCGAAGTTGCAAACCCGGGAGGCCCTCGCGGTAGGTTTTCTGGTCGTCAGCGGCAAAGGTGGTGAGCGCACGGTCGATGAAATACACAACGCCAGCTTCGTGAGCGCCGGGGGTTTCGTCGGAGGGAATGATGCGGGCAGTTATGGCTTCGATTTCGGTGGCTTGCTCGGGCGTGAAGAATTGGAATTTCGGAGGCGTGGAAGACTTGGCCGCTTGGTGCGCGTGCTCCGCGGCGGCGACGATTGCGGGCCAATGCGCGGAGAGCCATAGGGCGCTGACCGCGCTGCACGCACGGGTCAAGAAATTGCGACGGCTAAGGTCGTTGATCATAAAAATGAGGGCACAGCGAGCAGCTAGGAATTTAGGATGGTAGTCGCGCAACGTCAAGGAGAAACGGCAGGATTAGCGCATTTGAAGTTTTTCTGCAAAGCGTCGTGCCAGGCCGCGGTTTGCGAGACGCGGCGACGCTGGTGTAGGATTTTGCGGAAGCTGCACAGGCTGGGTTGCTGTGGAACTCGCATTCCTGGTGAATGACGCGCGCGCATGGCTACGCTTACTGGAGCGATTGGCACAGGAAGTAAATGGCTGCTCGACCGCATCGTCGGTGCGCTGGCTGCCACCGGCGTAAATCCTAATTTTCTGACCTTCTTGGGCCTAGTGGTGAATTTCGCTGCGGCGGCGATGTTTGCGATCGGCCGTTTTCGCACGGGCGCGCTGATTATTCTTTTCGCTGGGTTCCTGGACATGCTGGATGGGCAGGTGGCGCGGCGGCAAAATCGCGTGACGGCGTTCGGCGCGTTTTACGATTCCACGCTGGACCGCTATGCGGATATGGCGCTGTATATGGGCTTGCTGGTGTATTACTCGGTGAGCGGACGCACGCCCTATGTGGTGCTGGCAGCGGTGGCCACGGCGGGCTCGGTGATGGTGAGTTACGCGCGTGCGCGCGCCGAGTCGCTGATTCCGCTGTGTAAAGTTGGATTCATGGAGCGGCCGGAGCGATTGGTGCTGCTCATCATCGGCGGATTGTTCAACCGCATGGGGCCAGTGCTGTGGGTGATCGCGGTAGTGTCGACGATCACCGTGATCCATCGCATCGTCTACACGTGGCAGGAAACCCGCGCCGGCCGCGTCCTCCCCGGCATCCGCCTTTCTCTCTGAGTTTTCGCCCTTCAATTTAAGAGCGGAGAGAATCCTCGACGGGGGCAGAGATTATTTTGCGCACGCTGTCACGTAAAGCTGGGACGTCTTCCTTAGTGAGGCCCTTGGTTTCGATTGTGTCGTGGAGATGGACGGTGACCGTGGCGGGCCAGAGCATCCAGTCCCCGGTGCGGTGATGCTGGAAGGAGCCGACGATACTAACGGGGGCGATGGGGACGCCGAGTTGTTGAGCGAGCCGGAAGCCGCCGTCTTGAAATTCGTTGACGTGGCCATCGCGGGTGCGCTTGGCTTCGGGGAAAATGATGAGGCTGGTGCCGCGACTGATGGCGTCCTGAGTGAGGCGCCACATGCGCTTGATGTCGGAGGGGCGACGCACGTCGGGGACGGGGACATTGCCGAAACGTTTCATTAGCCAGCCATAGGCGGGGATTTTGAAATGAGACTCGAGTTCCCAACCGCGCACGAGTTGCGGGATGGCGCAGTAGAGTATGAAGGGATCGAAGAGGTTCACATGATTGACCATGAAGAAGCAGGTGCGCTGGGGATCGAAACCGGGTGATACGCAAACTTTCACGCGGGCGCCGGAGAGGAACGCTATGCGACGGCTGAAGGCGCGCTGCAGCCAGTCGTGCTTGCGCATATCCAGAAAAATATTGAGAAAAACAAGAACGGGTGCAGAGATGAAGAAATGCAGGAGGCTGAGAATCCAGAGCATGGCGCTGCGCAGCACCAGGAGGGCACCCTTCATATGTGCACGTCCACGGCGCCGGGGATGATGTCGAGCGAGCGGCATTGCAGGGTGGCAATTTCGCCGTCGATCATGACGTCGACCGGGACGGGCAGGTTGAATTCGACGCGGCGCACGGCGCGCCGCGAGGCCAGCGGATGCTGGATGTGCGTGCCGTCGTAAAGTTTTGGCAGCATACGCAAGAGACCGAAGCGACCGATCGGGCCCCAGCGGACAAATTCGATGAGGCCGTCGGTGGGATCGGATTGCGGAGCGATCAGCATGGTGCCACCGGTGTACTTGCTGTTGTTGAAGGTGAGAAAGAGGCAGCGGCGCTCGTCCCAATTTTTGTCGTCGTCGCAGCGGAGCGCGAAGGCGCGGCGTCGAAGTTGCGCGACGCGGATGAAAACTCCGAGAAGATAGCCGACGGGGCCTAGCGCCTTGAAATAGCGGTTGGTCAGTGTTGCCACATCGGCGGTAAATCCGACGCTAAGCAGATTGAAAGCATAGATTTCGCCCGTGGAGTGCGTGAGGCGAAGGAGATCGACGCGACGCTTGCGATTCTCGAGCAGGGCTTGCAGCGCGGCTTCGGCACCGTTTTTCGCGAAGTCGCGAAGGAAAGAGTTGCCGGTGCCGAGCGGAAGAAATCCTAGGGAGATGCGCGCCTGTGCTCCCGCGTGGGTGAAGATGCCGTTGAGGATTTCGTGAGCGGTGCCATCGCCGCCGACGGCGATGAAGCGGCGGTAGCCTTGATCGTAGGCCTCGCGAGCGAGCTCCGCGGCGTGACCGGGACCAGTCGAGGCGATGACGTCGACATGGAGACCCTTTTCGCGGAGGCGCGCGATGGCGGGGCCCGCGAGCTTGGCGGAGCGGCCTCCGCCTGCGGCGGGATTGACGATGGCGAAGAACGTTTCTCTCACAAACGAGCCGACCTCCTGCAGCTCGCAGTTTGTAGAAAAGGCTGAGCCGTTTCCTCAGGGGGCTAAAGCCCGTCGGCGGCAGTCCTTTATGTCGGAGCTAAAGCTCCGACCCCTAAGAGCAAGCCTTGGCGGCTGAAGCCGCTGGGACGCGCTAAGGCACGCCCCTGCAACAGCCCTACAAAGGCAGAATCGTTGAGGCGCGATCTAGATGCATCAAGCGTTCTGCCAGGATATTGCGTTTAATCTTGAGTGAAGCCGTGCGGGGGAAGTCTTCGTTGAAGAGGACGATCCCGTGCACGCGCTTGTAGTTTAGCAGGCGGCTGTTGCGAGCGGAGATGTCGCGGCGAAGTTCGTCAGTTAGGGTTTGGCCTTGCTCCAGGTGCAGGACAAGAAGCAACTGTTCGCCGACCATGGTGCGCTGCGGCCAGACGTAGTTGGCGGCGAACACGCAGAATTCCTTTACGGGCAGGCTTTGGAACGCGGTCTCGATGTCTTCGGGATAGATGTTCTTACCTTCTTCGGTGACGATCATGTTTTTCTTGCGGCCGAAGAGTAGCAGATGGCCAGTGGAGTCGAAGCGGCCGAGGTCGCCGGTCATGAGCCAGCCGTCCACGATGGTTTCGGCGGTGAGTTCGGGCTCGTTCAGGTAGCCGGACATCACGGTCTTGCTGCGCACGGAAACTTCGCCGATGCCGTCCGAATCGGGATTGACGATGCGGACTTCCATGCCCGTGAGAGGTTTGCCGACCGTGTCGGCGCGAAAGGGTTTTAGATCGTTGACGGTGATGGCGGTGCCGGCTTCGGTGAGGCCGTAGCCGTTGGCGACGGGGATTCCGAGATCGTAGAAAAATTGCAGGGTTTGCGGCTCGGTGAAGGCGCCGCCGACGATGATGGCGCGGAGTTCGCCGCCGAAAGCGTTGTGGACTTGCTTGAGGAGGCGGCGGCTTAACGCGAGGCGGGGCTGGCTTTTTGTAAATACCTTATTGACGGCCACGAGCGCGTTAAATAATTTTCGTTTGCCTGACGGTAGGGCGTCGAAGCGTGCTTGAAGGCCTTTTTGCAGATTTTTCAAAACGAGAGGGACGAGGCTGACGTAGGTAATTTTGTATTTCGGAAAGGCTTCGCGGACATACTCCGGGCGGAGGGTGCGGAGATGCACGACCGCGGCACTACAGATGAAGGGGCCGAAGAAGCCGACCATGAAGTCGATGGCGTGATTGGTGGGAAGAATGCTTAGGTAGCGGACGCCGGGAGCGAAGGGATAGATCGACGTGAGGGCGATGCACTGCTCGAGATAGTTTTCGTGGGTCATCATGCAGCCTTTGGGGCGACCGCCGGTGCCGGAGGAGTAGACGATGGTGGCCACGTCGCTGCGCTTGCGCGGAATGAAAGTGGGTTCGCTGGTGCTGCGAAATTCTTCCCAGCGGCGTGCGCCGGAGAGATCGGCCTTTGGCGGCGCTTCAGTGACGAGGATGGTTTTGAGATTTGTGACAGAACCGTGCGATGGTGCGGAGGCGAGTTGTCGCCAGATTGGATATTCGGTGATGAGAACACTTGCGCTCGAATGCTTGAGGAGTTGCCACTGTTCCTCTGGTGTGAGTTTGTAATCGAGCGGGACCAGAACCCCGCCGGAGTAGAAAATCGAGTAGGCGGAAATCAGCCACTTAGACTGATTGGTCATGATGATAGCGGCTCGGTCGTTCGCTGAGAAACCTGAATCCTGCAGCGCCTTGGCCAAGGGATGCGCGCGCTCTTTGAAGTTGCGATAGGTCAGGCGTTCTTTCTCGCGCTCGCGATCTGATTCGACGAGGCAAACCTCAGGAGCGAATTGGTCGAGCGCATCTTTCAGCGCGGCGCCGATAGATTGATACTTCGAGAGATCGAGCATTACAGGCGGGATTGGATGCGGGAGGCGAGAGTGCGGAAGTCGCTTACGCCTTGGACTTCGTAGTCGGGGAGCTCGATGCCGAAGTGGTTTTCGAGGCGGCTGAGGAGTTCGAGGGCTTGCAGGCTGTCGATGCCGAGCTTCTTGAAGAAGTCGTCGTCGGGCGCGAGTGAGTTGGCCGGAACCTGGAAATGCCTGGAGGCGAGGTTCAGCACTTCCTGCGTGGTTTGGTCGATGGTGCGCATGGATAGGTCAATTTATCACCATCGAGACAAGAATGAAAATTCGGGAGAAGTTGGGTAGTGGGCCAGTTTCGGATTTGCGCGTTACCCGGCCACAGAAGGCGACCTCATCCTGGCTGCAAAGATCGACTAATTCATGAACCTTGGGCCGCAGGTCCGCTTCAATTCGTTTTGTCGTTGCTGGGAGGCGCTTTTGCGGGATGAAGCTTGTTAAAGTCTTTTAGGAACACGCGCAAGCCGGAGTCCGGCGTAATTTTCGCATAGCCCGCCGCAAGCTGTTCTTTGTATCGATCCAGGAAGAAATCGAGTGGATCCTTTGGATCCATGTCGATGAGGATCAAATCCGCATCGTTCATGACCAGCTTGCCGAAGCGGAGACGATTGTTCTTGCAGGCCACGTAATTTCCGGCGCGGATATTTTTCACCGGCTTGGCATCCGAACCGCCAAAGATCTGAATAATTTTGTCGCCTTCAATTCGTACGGAGACCACCTTGCCTTCAATATGGGGAGGCGGCAGGATCTCTTCAAGATCAAGGATCAGATCGTCCTCTTCAGCCCGCACACCCGGAACTTTGCCCTCCTTGATCAACCCGCCTAAATCGATGCCGAAGAGCCCCATCAAACCTTTCACTGGGACATGCATGGCCTTGATTTTCTCGCTGTGCAGGCGAAGTTTTCCGTCAGCGGTGGGAATAAGAATCCCCTCCGTCTCGAACGGGATGTCCCCTTTGTCATGGAGCTTTCCCTTCACTTTCAGGCGCCCCTTCTCGACGATGATGGATAGCTCTGTTAAGGGCGAATGCGGACGCGCGAAAACATAAGAATTGAGAACGTTTGCCAAGTTTGACGAATCAATGGCGATCTCCGCCGTGCTTATGCGCAGGTTAAACGAGTCTTTGTCGTCGAAGACGGGAAATTGATTTTTGCCGAGGGGCACGAGCACACCGTTCAGTGATTTTATTTCCACCGCCACGGTTTCCGAAAAGCGAAACGTGACGTTGCGCATCTGCGTCTGGACCGCGCCCTCCGGTTTATCGTTGGCCGGAGAATTTTGGCTGGCGAAGACTCCCGGCGCCGCAGCGCAAAGGAGGATGAACAGAGCCTGCGGTATCAAAAGCGGTTGAGGTATGTGAAACGACGAGACCAAGCTTTTTACGAGTGGCAATCTTGCACCGCTAGCGAATTCTAACCGGTCCCTTGACTATCAAAGGACGCATAGTGCCGGCTTTGTGCCCACCGAGTCGAGGGACGATCGGGAGCGTCTCCGCTCGGGCTATTTTGGTCTTACTGCTTGGAGCGCGACCAGCATACCCAATCGCCACCCATGATTTCACGGCGATGCGTTCCTAGGTCTTCATAATGTTTCGACCGGCTGAGCGTTTCTTAACAGGGCCGCGTCCACCCGATTTCTTTGCGGCGCGCTTCTTAGCTGCGGTCATTCTACCGCCTCTGCTTTTCTTTGCCATTTTGAAAGCTCCTTGACCTCTTTTATCTCTTTCCGAACGCCCTTTTTCACCAAGTCGTTGCTGGCCGTGCCGGTGAATTCTCTCTCACGCCCGCTGGTACAAGAACCCGGATCACGTCACAGACGCAATCCGCCGAACAGGTACAAAACCAACAGGATGATAAGGATCAGCCCGACAGTCCCTACGCCTCCGCCCGTCCCCCATCTCCGATATCCGTAATAGCCGCCACCGCCGCCGAACACGAGCACGAGGACAATAATCAACAAAATCAGCAACATAGGAATCTCCTTTCAGCTTCGAACTAACTCCGATCTCGGCCTGCGCTCTGGCCTTTCCGTCGCCTTCTCTCAAGACAAAATTTCCAGCGCCTTCGGACTGGCTAGTCTGCGGACTTCATCACAACTCGTTGTGCCGTCTGACATTCTCACGGACGTGTCCCAATAACTGTTCCTTTTTGGACAGAGCGAAAGCCGTGTGCCGAAAACACGGGATGTTGGCGTGCGGAGGCATAAGATGGAAGCGCGGCGGACTAGGTGTCCGTCACGCTTCTCAGGGTGAGGAGGGAGTGCTTCTGATACTGGCGAATCCTCCCTGGCATCAGCTACTAGAGCGCGCCGAGAAGATTCCGGGAGACAAGAAGCACGAATACGAATTGGGAGGATTTTCTCACAAAGGTATTGGTCGCGCTGTTCAATACAGCACAGAAACCGCCATCCGAGTGGGTAGCGGCCAATACGGTCAATGTTCAAAATGGGGCGGTTTCGCGGATGGGTGTTGTCGCATTCTGTCCGAATGAAAAAGAAAGAACTCACGCCCAAACAGATATCCTCCGTCCCGTGTCCTACATGTGGTGTCGCTGCCGGGAAGCGTTGCGTGCTGCATTCAGGTGCTCCGCGCTCAGAACCACACGTAGACCGGAAGTTTTCCGCTACTGCGGCCATCGAGAAGAAATGAATTCACTTGGTCATAGTTGTTGATAAATCCGCTGCACGCCGGTTATCCGCCTGGCAGCGGCGGGCTAATTCGCGGGTAGTCGAGTAGTGGAAACTGACCTCACTACTGAAGGTGTGCCACAGACATAGAGGTACGGCGACAAAAGGGACGGAGGAAGTAGCAGTGTGGAGACTAGAGAAGGACGAGGCCGCGGCGGATGCCGAGGGCTACAGCTTCGGTGCGGGTGGCGGCGCCGAGTTTACCGAGGATGGCGGCTACGTGGAATTTGGCGGTGTGATCGGAGATGTTAAGGCGCGCGGCGATTTCTTTATTGGCGAGGCCGGCGGCCAGCATTTGTAGGACTTCGCGCTCGCGCCGGGTCAGTGGCTCGGGGAGCTCGGCGAGGGGTTGCGATGCTGGCGCAACGGCTGGGAAGGCTGCACGCACTTCCGTGGGATGCAAGACGACGAGACCAGCGGCTGCGGCTTGCAGAGCGGCGACGAGCTGATCGGTGGAGATTTCGTTAGGAAGCAGCGCACGAATCCCGGCGTGCAGGGCTTGTTGGGACGCCGCAGGAGAGGCGGCTTCGGTCAGCACGACGATGGGAATTTCCGCTCCGAGGTCGGAATCAGCGAGCGATTCAATGATGGCTTCGGGCGGCTCGCCCGAGGCATCGACCAAAAGTACATCTGCTTGCGCGTCGGAGAGGTCGCCGCCGAGGGCGTCGATGGCCGCCGCAGTGCCAACAATTTTCACGCTTTGCACCTTCAGACGATTTTGCAGCGCGGCGCGAGCGAGCGGCGAAGCGGCGATGAGGAAGACGCGAATCACGCGGCGACGGCGCTCCCGGTGCGCTGAGCGCCGAGCTGGACGCTGACGCGGCGGAAGCGCTCGTAATCTCCGCGCAGAAATGCGAGACGCAGAAGGCGTGGGCCGGAGCCTTGCAGAGAGCTGGCGAGATCATCGAGGGACGCGAATGATTTTACGTCGGTGCCGAGCAGAATATCGCCCGGCAAGAGAGACGCGTTTGCGGCCGGACTGTCCGGTTCAACTTCCAGCAAGACGAGACCGAAAGTTTTGGCACGGCTGCCGGGGCGCGGGACTCGCACGGGCGCGACAATCACGCCGAGCCAGGCGTCGATGGGGTTGGCAGCGAGAAAATTGGTGACCGCGTTGCTGGGCACAGCGAGCGCGAGGCGGCCGGCGACCATGGTGTTGATGCCGATGACGCGGCCGTGAGCGTCGGCGAGCGGGCCGCCGGAATTCCCCGGGGCAAGGCGGACGTCGGCTTGCACCCAGGGCTCGGAGCCGAGGCGGCGCAGCGGGCCAACGGCATGGATTACGCCGGTTGTGAGCGCGCCGACGAAGCCCATCGGATTGCCGATGGCGATGGCGAGTTCACCGGGACGGACTTGCGATGAATCCGCGGCAGCGGCGGCGGGAAGATTCGCGGCGTTGATGCGGAGTTCGGCGAGATCTCGGCGAGTGTCGCGCGAGACAACCGCGGCATCGAATTCGCGACCGTCCCAGAGCTGGATGCGCATTTGCGAGGCGCGCGCGACGTGCGCGTTGGTGACAATGACGCCGTCAGCGGACCAGATCACGCCGGAGCCGTTGCCGCGCCCTCCGGGGCAGACGAGAACGGTGGAGCGGCGAAGTTGCTCGGCGATTTCGCCGAAACCATGGATGGCCATGTTACTCGCCTCCGCGCGGGCGCTCGCCGACGACGATGTTGACTTCCTGCGCAGCGCCGCCTCGCACGAATTTGAGCGCGAGCGCCTTGCCGATGGCTTCGCCGTGGAGATGAGAATGGACGTCTTCGAGGCGCGCGACGGGACGGCCGGCGAGCGCGATAAGAATGTCTCCGATGACGATGCCCGCTTTGTGCGCAGGGCTTTCCGGCTCGACTTCGAGCACGATGGCGGCGGTTTTTTCGCTGCGCTGAAGGGATTGGCGGAGAGCTTCGGGCAGACGCACGGGCTGAAGGCCCACGCCGAGGTAACCTTGCGGGATATGGCCCTTTTTCAGCAAGGTGTCGACGCTGCGGTCGACGGCGGGCGCGGGGATGGCGATGGCGCCGAAGCGCGCGAAGCGTGGCGTGGCGATGCCGACGGTGCGGCCTTGCGCGTCAACGACGGCGCCGCCGATGGCGGTGGGCTGCAGGCCGACGTCGAGGCGGATGTAGGGCGCGAGGGCGGCGCCGGTCCACGTGCGTCGCTCGGGCGCGACGAGGCTGACTACGCCAAGCGCGGCGACGGGGCCGCTGGCGCGGGTGCGACCGACGACTAGCGTGAGGCTGCCGGGCTTCAGCGACTTCACGTCGCCGAAACCGGGTACGGCGGTGGACGCTTCCGCGCATTTCAGGACGGCGAGGTCCGTTGACGGGTCGCGGCCTACGAGCGCTGCGGGCACTACGCGGCCATCCGGCAAGGTCGCGTGAATTTCTTCGTCGCGGCGCAAGGCGTGCTCGGCGGTGACGATGATGCCCGGGCGCCAGACTACGCCGCTGGCGGAGCCGCGGGCTTCGGCGTGAACGGCGACCACGTTTGCGGCGGCGCGCTCGGTGGCTTGCGCGAGGGCGTTGGATAGTTCGATGAGTTCGGCTGACATTTGCATCCTCCATGAACAAGATGCGGCACGCGCGGGGGCGTGTACATCCGCCGAACGGCTAGGTTTTTCTTGGGCACGCGGCAGGGCTCGGACGCGCTAAAGCGCGCCCCTGCAACGTGCACGGAGAGCGTTACGGCTTGGCGCGTTCCATCAGCTCGAGGCGATTGCCGAAGGGGTCGAAGACGTGGACGCGGCGGAAACCGTTGAAGGAAGTGTCGGGCTTGGCGGATATGGCGGCGCGCTCGCAGGCGGCGAGGATTGCATCTAGGCCTTCGACGATGAGTGCGGGATGGGCACGCTTGGCGGGAGTGAAGTCCGGCTCGATACCGAGATGAAGATTTACGGCGCCGGCGATGAACCAAATGCTTTTTCGCTCGGCCATTTGCGGAGGCTTTGCGACTTCGGTGAAGCCAAGGATGCCGGAGTAGAAGGCGCGCGCTCGGTTTTCACTGGCGATAGGGATGGCGATTTGCACGTGGTCGATGCTGAGGATTGGCATGCGTGTCGATCCTTGAATTCTTTTTCTAAGGAAGATAGGGCATGGCGTCGGTGGATTCTACGAATTTTTTCAGGGCGGCCATTACGGCGGGGCGGGCAAAGAGTTCGCAGAAGAGATCGATTTCGCGGCGCAGTTCGTCGTGCGGGATGGGCTTGATGAATTTTTTGGCGGCGGCGCGGGTGACGGCGTCGAATTTGGTGATTTGGGCTGCCGCAGAGCGCGCGGCCCTCAGGACCTCGCCTTCGGCGCTAAGCTGCGCGACCAATCCAGCCACCTGCGCGCGAGCCGCATTGACGCTCCGGCCAGTCAGAAGCAAATCGCGCGCGAACGCGTTGCCTGCGTCGCGCTTCAGACGAGGAATGCCGCCGAAACCAGGGATCAAGCCTAACCGCAACTCCGGAAAAGCAAAACGTGCCATCTGATCAGCGATGATGATGTCGCAGGCCAAGGCGAGCTCGAATCCTCCGCCGAAACATACACCGTGAACAGCAGCGATAGTCACAAAGGGAGCGGTATCGATGGTATTCAGCACGGCATGAATGCGCTCAAGGAATTGGCGGACGCCTGTGAGGCGTTCCTTTTCGGAGAGCCGCTCGGCGGCGTGATAAAGCTCGCGGAGATCGGCACCTGCAGAAAATCCATGCCTTCGATTACTGCAGATTATGCAGGCGGAAGTTTCCGGCGCGAGCGTGGGGATTGCTGCGGCGAATTGCTCGAGATCGGCCAGCGTGGCCGTGCCTATTTCGTTTGCAGGCTCGTGGTCTAGCGTCAGCTCGACAATGCCATCGCGCCAGTCCCAACGCAGCGTTTTGCCAGCGAAATGTTTCACGACGGCTTTCTATCGTACATGGAATTGATTTCGGAGGCGAAGCGCGCGTTGATGGCATCGCGGCGGAGCTTGCCGTTGGCGGTGAGCAAGCCGTTCTCGGGTGTGAAGGCCTCGCGCACGACTGCAAAATTGCGGACTTGGCGATAGTGCGGGAGGCCCGGATTAACGGCATCGAGCGCTGATTGCACAGCCTGCGGCTCGACGGAGCCGGCGATTAGCGCGCAAAGGTAGCCGCGGCCATTCCCGACGATGACTACGTGCTGCGCGGCCGGAAGATGCCGCGCGATTTTGTCTTCGATGGGCTCGGGCGGAATGTTGTGGCCGGAGTTGAGAATAATCAAATTTTTGATGCGGCCGATGATGCGCCAATTTCCGCGCAAGTTCACTTCGCCCTGGTCGCCCGTATGAAACCAGCCGTCGCGGAGGACGCGGGCGGTTTCTTCGGGGCGATTCCAGTAGCCGGCGAAAATGTGGGGGCCGCGGACGACGATTTCTTCGTTGTCGGCGATTTTCATCTCGATGCCGCGAATGGCCTGGCCCACGCAGCCGGGCTGTATTTGGACGCGCGGGTCGTCCAGCGTGCAGATGGCGGTGGTCTCGGTGAGGCCGTAGGCTTGCAAGACCGGGATGCCCAGCATTAGGAAAAATTGCTGCGTTTCGGGCGCGAGCGGAGCCGAGCCGCAGATCAGCGCGCGAACGTGGGGGCCGAAGCGGCCCTTGATCTTGCTGAAAATAAGTTTGCGGCCGAGCGCAAGCCAGAGCGCATCGATGGCGCGGGCACGGCTTGAATTTTGCCGCTGCCAGGCGTCGCGCGCCTTCGCGAAGAGGGAGCGAATCGGAGCGGCGCGCTTTGCGAGAGCATCTTCGACGCCGCGACGGACGCGTTCGAGTAGCGTGGGCACGTTGAGGAAATAGTGCGGCGCGGACAGGCGAATCTCGTCGGGAAGTTTAGTGAGGTCCGTGGATAAGGTGAGAACGCTCTCGCGCGAGAGGCAGGAGAGCAAGAGAATCCAGGAGGCGGCGAAGTTGAAGGGCGCGTAATGGAAGACGCGGTCGGGCTCGCGGGTTTGGCCCATGAGCTGGTCCAGGCGCTCGGTGGTGCAGGAAAGCATGTGGGTCAGATTGGCCGTGGTGAGACAAACGCCCTTCGGTTCGCCGGAGGTGCCGGACGTATAGATGATGGCGACGATGTCAGAGTCTTCGCGCGGATTGGGAGTGTCGGGAATCGGTTGAGCCGCCGCGGACTGCTGCAGGACTTCATCGAAGAGCACGCGACGGGGTGCGCTAGAGGGGGCACCGGTCCATGCTTGCATCGCGGCCTCGCCAAGAGCGGCGTCGTTCACAAGAAGGAGTTTTGGCTCGGAGTCCCTCATCATGGCGACAAGCTCCACGGGCGACTGCCGGGCGTAGAGCGGCACAACAATAAGTCCCTCGGCCATTAGTGCAAGGTCAAAAGCGGTCCAGTGAATTGAGTTGGGCGCGAGGAGAGCGCAGCGATCGCCTGCACAAAGTCCTGCACCACGCAAGTAGGCACGCACGTGGCGGACCTGGTCGAGCAATTCCGTGCCAGTGACGCTGACGAACTGCCCGCCGTGAATTTCGCGCAGAACTACGCGGCCGGCGCTGCGCTGGAGCTGGGCAAAAATAGTCTCGAGGAAGTTGGGCATGAGGCTCAAAGGCCGTAACCGCTAGCCGCCTGCGGGAGAAAAACGAACCCGTTCATCGCGATGCGGATCCAGCGACGGAATGCTGCGCGATCGTGCTGGTATCGTAGCGCTCCGCCAAGTCAAGCAGAGTTTTACTGAGCGACGGCAGATACTCTTCCCAAGAAAGCACCCCGGAGCGCAGTGGGAACTCCGGATAGATGTGCCGGACGGTGTCTTCGAGGAGAGTGCCCATGCGCGCCATGACTTTCAGATTGCGGACGACGGCGCGGCCGATGCCCTCGCGGACGGAGTCCGCTTCGCGCACGAGCGCTTCCATCATCTGCAAGAGTTTCGGCTCGAGCTCGGCGTCGTCGACCGTGAGGAAGAGGTGCTCGTGGCCGCGTTCGCGCATGAGATTGCGGATGCGCTCGTCCATGGTGACGCCGGCGGAGGCGACCAGGCTTGGCATGCAGGTGACGATGCCGTGATAGCGGGACGAAACCATGTAGGAGCTTGCGCGGAGTATGGAGACAAGCTGGAACATGTCGTAGTCATCCGAAGTAAAAACCGGCGCGCCAGGCAGAAACTCCAACATCGAGCGGCAAGCGCGCGCATCGAGCCGCTCCATGGCGACAAGAATCGGGAAGACGCGATGGCGTTCGCGAAATGCAGCCGCGGCTTTTCCGAAGGCGGAGACATACTGGCGGTATTTCGCGTCCACGTCGGCGCCTGACTGATGGAAATACACAGTGCGGTACTGGCTTTCTTTGTATGCGCCGGTGGTGACACGCGCCACGTATTTCGCAATCGATGCCTCCACCGGCCAGACGAAAGGATGGATCGGACAGAGCACGAGGATGGGAGTTTTTTCATCCCAGCCCGCTTCACGGAGTGTCTTGCGCGCATATTCCGGAGGATGCGGCTCAAATGTCCACGCGGTGTCCGTGCCGAGCTCAGTCGAGATACCGAGTTTGCGCAACAAATCTTGCGACTCCACGTTGCGGGTGATGACCAGCGAATCGTGCACGTAGCGGGCGCACATGTCTTCAATCAGGGGATCCATGTGGCCGGCTTCCGCGCCGTAGGCAAGGGACAACTTATTTTCCGCGGAAGCCAGACCGAGAGAACCGATCATCATGGTCGTGAGCGCGTTGGCGAATTTGCTCTTGAACATCGAGCCTTCGCAAGCGATGACACCGTGATTCTGGCGCACTTCGCGGAAGAGGAATGGCGGAAACACATCGGGAAGATAGACCTGGCGCGTGCCCGCGAAGTAGCCGCGGCTGCGATTGAAGTCCTGGGTCATCACGCTGAAATCGACGTTGCCGGCGCCGAGAACATGGCGCACCTGCCGCAGCATTTCCTGCACGCGAACATCGGAGCCGGTGTTGCGCGTGCCGTTGTATCCGGCGAACAGCAGGCGGAGCTTTTCGCCGGGCTCCCAGCGGCGGCCGAGTCCAAACATCCAGCCGACGCGCCGGATTTCGATCAGCACGCTGACCCAAGCGACGAGGAGAAAATCAGTCATGCGCGGGCGCTCCCTGCGACTGTTTTCGACGGCATGGCGCTCACGGAAGAAGGCCACGGCTTTGCCGGATAGCGAAATTTGTTTTCGCGGCTGAATTTCAGCAAGGGATACGCATAGGTCGAAAACTTTGCGGGCGACTCACCGAGTTCGGCGACCACGCGTGAGTTGTCAAAAACCGTATTCCACTCAAGATAAGGCCAAAAGACTTTCATCAGCGACGCACCATACCCGACGGCGCCTCCGCGATTCGCGAGCCAGTTGACCGTGGCGGAAAACGCCCGACCGAACGAAGGCAGGTAAACAGGGCGCCGCCAGCCGCCAGCTTCCGCGAGACTGTCGGTCAGCTCGCGATACGTCTGCGAGCCCTGGCCAGCGGAAAGATGATAGATGCCATGCGCGGCCTGCTCTTTCTGATGAATGGTCACGATAGCTTTGCCGACGTAGTCCGCCGGCACGATGTCGATTTTATCGCGAGGACGCAGCGGAAGAACAGGCAAGCGCGCGAGCAGATCGAAAGCCTGCACCATGTCGAACTGCGAGGTTTCCGCGCGCCGACTGTCGCCCATGACGATAGCGGGACGAAAAATGGTACGCGGCACATCCGGCAAGAGTTGCGCGACCATGTGCTCGCAAAATTTCTTCGTGCGCGCGTAGGGATCGTAGTCCGAGCGGCCCCAATCGATGGCCGCATCTTCAGCCACCACTTCATCCCGGCGCTGGCCAGCAACGGCTACCGTCGACACGTGCGAATACCGCCGCAGCCCTTTGCGATTCTGCGCACGGCGCGCTAATTGAATCACTTCGAGCGAGCCGCGCAGATTCACGTTGAGACACTGTTTTTCGGACTTACGGTTCAGCGAAGCGGCGCAGTGAATGATGGAGTCGGTGGTGTCCACCAGGGCGTAATACTCGTCGTCGGATAGGCCGAAGCGCTCGGAGGTAAGGTCGCCTCGGAAGACGCGCACGCGCGAATTGACGTGATCAAAGAATTCCTGGAAATCGAAATGAAGCTGCAGGGACTGCCACAGGCGTTCGCGCGCCTCCTGGTCGGAGTTTGCACGCACCAGCAGATTTAGCGAGTCGCGATAACTCCGCAGCAGCCCGGCGACCAGGTAGCTGCCGAGATAGCCGGTCGAGCCGGTTACGAAGATCGCCATAAAGGATCGGACGGCGGCGCTGAGTTGGGACTGGCGGTGGCGCGCGCCGCTTGCGCAGGCCAATCCAGCTCGCGGGGCGCGCGCGCTTCCAGCGGACGCCCTTCCATCAGCGGATAGCACCAACGGCGGAGCGCCGGAATGTGGATATTGATCCAGTAGTCCCACCAATCGATGGACTCCGGATCAAACGCGAAGAGAGCGCGTTCCTCGGCAGAAAGCGCGGCGGAAAGCAAGCGCGCATTTTCGGACTCGAAAACATGCTCGTTGTGCAGGATGAACGGTTCGTACAGCTCGATCAGCTTTTCGGCGCGCAATAAGTCGCGCTCCTGCCTGGCGAGCGGCGCTTTCTTCATGCGCAGGATCACCGCAACACGGTTGATGCGCGAAACGAACGCCTTCTGCATGGGAATGGACAGCCGCTCGTAGCGCTGCTTGGACACCGGGATGGTCTCGAACTTCACTTTGAGCCAGTGCTCGATGCCCTGCTGGGTGCGGTAATGCTTGCGGTGGGCCAGCCCGGTGAGTTCGATGCTGCGGCCCATATTGACAGGATTGATCGCGGAGGTCGCGAGCTGATACATGCGCGCGTTGCGCCGCGCCACGATGGCCGCAGCGATCAGCGTCATGCCCCGGCAGACCATGTCCACCGGGATCACGTCCAGGCATTTGCGTTCATTCGTCGGAAGCTGGCGGAAATTGGTGCCCAGCAAATAAGAGAGCGGTCCCGAGGTGTTGATGCCTTCATTCCAGCCCATGAAGGGAGATCGCATCGAACTTTCCACGATCGACGGCCGCACGATAGCGATCGGCAAATTTTGTCCGTGGCGGGCAAGGATCGACTCACCCAGGCTCTTGGTGAACGTGTAGGTGTTCGGCCAGCCAAGATGCTGCGCGCGGCGCACGCCCACGCGGAGGAGGCGATTACGCGCCCAGCGCACGCGATTGCGTTTTAGCACCCCATCCAACTCCTCCGCAGGGACCGCGGATGGATCTCCAGCACGGCCCAGCGCCTGTCGTCGCAGCGCGCGATTCAACTCCGGGCTTTCCGCGCGCGCCTCGATGCGCCCAATCATCTCGCGCAGCGAATCGACTTCGCGCTCCGCGTCGAAATTCGCATCCTGCGCCGGATTGTAGTTGTCCTGCAGGCCTTCTGCCACGCGCCCATCGCGCATACCGACCACGTAACACGTGGAAAGGTGCATCAAGCCCGCTTGATTGCACTTACGCAGAAAAGCGAGCAAATGCACGGCGGAATCGACGTTGGAGGCCAGTGCTTCGCGCAGATCGGGATTGAAATCAGTGAGTCCCGCGCTGTTGACAATCACGTCCAGCGATTTCGCCAACCGCGCTTGCGTCGCTTCGTCCAGCCCCAGCCCGGGCTGGCTGACATCGCCTTCCACGACTTCCACTTTTTCCCTCAAAAACGCGCCGAGCTGCCGCCCGTGCCGCGCCTGCAGGGTGTCGAACGCCGGCGACTCCTCGATGATTTTTTCAAAGCGGCGTTGCGCGGAAGTGGTGCGATTGCGCCGGATCAGGAGCGTGATTTTGCCGATATTCGAGACATTTTCGAGTAAATCGACTAGCCACACTTTGCCAATGAAGCCGGTGACTCCCACCAGCAAAATGTGCCGATTCGCCAGCGTATCGCGAACGGCGAGCCGCTCGACGCGGGGAACATCGCCAAGTGCGGCCACCGCTCGTCCAGCTGGCCCCGGCGGACGCGCGGCAGTCTGCGTGGCTGCGTCGAGCGCGCGCTCTTTCCAGCCGAGCTGCGAAAGCAATTTCTCGCGTGGCACGCGACCATCCGTCGAGCCGCTGGCTATCCACGCCAGAGGTCCGCGCGGGCGAACGATCGGGGAAACTAGACGCCCGGTCGCGTAACCATCTCGAAATTCCAGCCGATTGGAGACAAACGAGGAGATGCCGAAGTGATTGGCAAGCGGGCGGAGCACATGGTCGAGAAGCTGGCTGACCAGAACGATCTCTTCACCGTCGCGAACGACTACAAGCAGTTTCTCGAGGGCTTCACGGCGCAATTGCGGCTTGAGCACGTACTGAAAGTACTCTTCACCAAGCAGATCGAGGCGATCTTGGCTGACGCCGCGTAGCAGAGCGTGCAGAAGCCGGGTCGCAAAGGTGCGGCTAGCCGCATAGGCTAACGGCCGCGAAAGGGCCATTGCCGCCATGCCCAACCGCCGAGCCCAGCGCTCCGAGAAGCTCTGCGCATTCCAGGTGAAAAAGCCGACGAGTCGCATGGCGCCTACTTCGAGCAGCGAGCCTTCCACGCGCCAATAGGTCACGCTTCGCGGCGCACCCTGTCCTGGAGAGCCATTCAATTTGGCCATGGTTTCCGTCATACCAACAAACGATTATCCGGCAAGCAGACCGCAGCTATCCCGAATGTACCGGACGAAATGATGTGGGCACCTGAATGAACGACTTGGAGGCAAGCGCCCTTACAGCTCCGCCTCCACACCTGGGCCAATCGTCCCCGACGTAGGTGAGCGGTCACCTATTTGGGAAGTGAAAAAGTAGCATCCTCAGAGGGTTCCCGCAAGACGGGTGAGGTTTCGCCGACCGGCAAGATGCCGCCCACTGCCGAGGCGCTACCGATGAGCACACGACGGCTACTGGCTAGACGCCCCAGCCGTAGCGCTCGGCGTGCTCGAGCGTGCGCTGCATCTCTTCGCGGAGCATTTCCGTGAAGGCGGAGCCGGTCACGGTACGAGCGCCAGGCTCAGCAATATCCGGCGTGCGGTATCCGCCGCTCAAAACGCGCAGCAGCGATTGCTCCACCCAGTCGGCTTCCAGCGACAGACCGAAGGCATCGCGCAGCATCATGGTCACGCTGAGAATCGAGCCAATAGGATTTGCCGCATCCGTGCCCACTAGCGACGGCGCGGAGCCGTGAATAGGCTCGAACAGCGGGGCGCTCGACCCAAAACTGGCCGAAGGAATCACCCCGATCGATCCCGCCAGCGCCGCGGCTGCGTCGCTTAAAATGTCGCCAAACATATTGGTTGTGAGCATCACGTCAAACTGCGATGGCCGCAGCGTAAGCTGCATGGCGGCGTTATCGACGTACATATGCTCGAGCCGGATTCCCGGATACGCCGCGCTCATCGCCGTGACCGTGCGGCGCCAAAGCTGCGAACTCGCCAGCACGTTGGCTTTGTCGACCGAGCAGACGCGACGCGAGCGGCTTTCGGCGCGCGCGAATGCGAAGGTTGCGATGCGCTCAATCTCCGAGGTCGAATACGATTCGGTATCAAACGCGCGTTCCACGCCTTTTTCCACGGCGTTGCCGCGCTCGCCGAAATATATACCGCCGGCAAGCTCGCGTACGATTTCGAGGTCCAGGTCGCCCAGACGATCGGCCTTCAACGGCGAAATTCCGCGAAGCGGCTCCAAAAGCTTCACGGGGCGCACATTTACGTAAAGCCCCAGACCCTGGCGCAATGCCAGCAGCCCGCTCTCCGGGCGCTTGCCGACTGGAAGGGAATCCCACTTCGGTCCGCCCACCGCGCCGAGAAAAACCGCGTCGGCTTTGTGGCAAGCGTCAAGCGTGACGTTGGGAAGTGGCGTTCCCGCTGCATCAATCGCCGCGCCGCCAAGCAGATATTCCGCAAACTCAAACTGGTGATGGAACTCATGCGCGGCTTCGCGAAGCACGGTGACCGCAGCCCGAGTCACTTCCGGGCCGATTCCGTCTCCCGCGAGCAAAACAATGGTTTTCTTCATGGCACAAACCCCGATCGAGAAAATCGTAGTACGTCGCGCTCCGCTTTGCGAAGAAACTGCGGCGAACTCGCCAACACGGCCGCGTTAAGAGCTATGCTTTCGGAAAGCTCAAGCGGGCGATGCTGCTTCCGCCGCGACGGCCACCGTTCCGCGGCGAATCACTTCATGCGCGATAGCCACCAAGTCGCGCTGCCGGACGTCCTTTTGCTGGTCTGCGAGAGCAGTAACTCTCCGGTAGACCTCCGCCAATTCCACGTCGCTCGGCTCGTAGCCAAGATCGCGCAGACTCAAGCGCAGCGCGTTGCGGCCGGAATGCTTTCCCAACACAAGGGACCGCGCGGGGACTCCTACCGTTTGCGGCGATATGATTTCGTAAGTCAGCGGGTTCTTGATGATGCCGTCCTGGTGGATGCCCGCTTCGTGCGCAAACGCATTCGCGCCGACCACGGCTTTATTGGGCGCCACGGCGGCTCCCGTGATTTCCGAAAGCATACGGCTCGTGGGGAAAAGTTCCTCGAGACGGATTCCTGTGGTGACTCCGAAGCTTTCCTTTCGCACGGCGAGGGCAACCACCACTTCTTCCAGTGCCGCGTTGCCGGCGCGTTCCCCGATGCCGTTGATGGTGCATTCAATCTGGCGAACGCCAGCGCGCACAGCGGCCAATGAATTGGCCACGGCCATGCCGAGGTCATCGTGGCAATGCGCGCTGAGCGTGACACCCTGAGGATCACCCAAGTATTCGCGGATCTGGCGGAACATCGCGCCGTATTCTTCCGGCACGGCGTAACCAACCGTGTCCGGCAGGTTCAAGACGGTAGCACCGGCATCGACGGCTACCCGGCACACCTGGCACAAAAACTGGATATCGGTGCGGCCGGCATCTTCGGCTGAAAACTCGACTTCGCCGACATGCTGCCTGCCGAAACGGATCATCGATGCAATAGCCTCGAGGGCCTGCTCACGCGAGATATTCAGTTTCACGCGAAGGTGCAAATCCGAAGTGGCTAGAAAAATGTGCAGCCGCGGGGCAGCCGCGGGCTCCAGGGCCTCAATAGCCGCGGTCACGTCTTCTTTCTTGGCGCGCGCCAGCGCCGCGATCGGCACGTCGCGCACTTCCTTGGCCACCAGGCGCACCGCGTCCAGATCACCGCGCGAAGCGATTGGAAAACCCGCCTCGATCACGTCTACGCCCAGCTTGGCCAACTGCCGCGCCATGCGGATTTTCTCCATCGTATTCATGGAAAAGCCCGGTGACTGCTCGCCGTCGCGCAGCGTAGTGTCAAAAATGCGTACGGAGTCCATAGAGTCTCCCTAGGATAGGTAAACAGAGCCGGGACCGCTGGTCAAATTTATCTTTATTCTACTTTTGATAATACTGCCTTATACTTAGCACCACAAGGAGGCAGGGTGGACCTCGGCGAACTGCAAGTCTTTCTGATGGTGGCCAAGGAGGGCAGCTTCTCGCGCGCCGCCGAACGCCTGTATCGCACGCAGCCGGCCATCAGCCTGGGCATCCGCAAACTGGAAGATTCCCTGGGCCAGCCGCTCTTTGTGCGCGGCTCCCGGCCAGTGCGCCTCACGGACGCCGGCGTGCTGCTGAAGGATTACGCGGAGCGCCTGCTCAACCTGCGCGACGAAGTAAAAAAGGGCCTCAGCGAGCTGGAAGGGCTGAAGCGCGGCGAGTTGTCCCTTGGTGTGAACGAAAGCTCCATCCACGCGCTGCTTCCCGCGCTTTCACGATTCCGCGAGATGCACCCCGGCGTGCAGGTGCGGGTGCACCGTATGTTCTCGCGCGACATTCCCCACGAAGTATTGAATTACCGGCTCGATGTTGGCGCCATCTCGTATGTACCGCGCGACACACAGTTGCAAGCCACGGAAATCCTGAAGGATGAACTAACACTCGTCGTGCCGTTGAAGCATCCGCTGGCAAAGCGCCGCGAGGTAGACGTCGAAGATCTCGGCAACGAAACCTTCATCGGGCACATCGTCGAATCCCCGTTCCGCCGCCGCGTCATCGAGCTCTTCGCCAGGAACCGCACGACACTCAACATGCCCATCGAAATGCCTACCATCGAAAGCATCAAGCGCTTCGTACAGATGGGCATGGGCGTAGCCATCGTCCCGCGCATGTGTGTGCAATGGGAGATCGAGCGCGGCTGGATGAAAGAAGTGAAGGTGCGACAATTGAGCCTGCCCCGCCACGTCTACCTTGTCACCCGCCGGGGCGCGCGTCTCCCACATGCGGCTGCGGAGCTCATGCGCATCCTGCGCAACGGAGAATAATCCGCCTTCGCATACCCGCGGCGCGTGCGCCCACACCCATTCTCCGGTATGCTGCAAGAGCAGTAGCCACTTGGGGCGCAAGCATGACTAGCGGATTGGCCATCCTCGCAATCGGTTTCTTTCTGGGAACGCGGCATGCCACCGACCCGGACCACGTCATCGCCGTCTCCACCATCGTCAGCCGCGAACGCTCCATTGCCAGAGCCGCCTTCATCGGCGTTTTGTGGGGCTTGGGCCACACGCTGACGATTCTCGCCGTCGGCGCGGCCATCATTTTATTTGGATTGGCAATTCCCGCTCGCGTCGGGCTCACCATGGAATTCTGCGTCGGCTTGATGCTGATCCTGTTGGGCGTACTGAATCTTACCGGCGCGATGAAATGGGTGAGCGTGAAGTTCTCTCCCGTGCATCCGGCGGTCACCGGAGAGCACGCGCACCTTCACGAGCACGACGCGAAGATGCACTTCCACTGGCATTCGCACGCTCCGGAGAGCGAGCATCACGCGGACAGCCTCGCGCCGCCGCCGTCGCTCGAGCGATCGTTCGCGGGCCTCGGCCTCTACCAAACGCTGCGTCCTTTCTTTGTCGGCGTCGTGCACGGCCTCGCGGGTTCCGCAGCGGTAGCGCTGCTGGTCTTGAGCGCCATTCGCGAGCCGAAGTGGGCCGTGCTCTACCTCTTGGTTTTCGGCGTCGGCACAATCGCCGGAATGATGCTGATCACCAGTATCATCGCGCTTCCCTTCTCTTTCGCAGGGTACCGGTTCGCGTGGCTGAACCGCAGCCTGGTCACCGGCTCCGGCATCGTCAGCTTGGCTTTCGGCCTCTTCGTCTGCTACCAAATCGGCTTCGTCGACGGCCTGTTCACCGCGTATCCAAACTGGAAACCGAGCTGAACGCTAGCCCGCCTGTCAATTGCCCATCGCACCTGCAAAAATTCCCAAATTGGGAATTTTTGCCTCCATCTATTTTCCTCTTAAGTTAACTAATTTCTTGACTCATCCAAAAGTCTCGCCGTATATTGCCGGCTGGTCCCTCTCAGAAATCGATTCACCGCCGTTTCGTTCGGCTAAGGAAGAGTTATGGCCCAGCAAGCGCCCCTTTCTTCCCCGTCGCTCCCGGTGTTGAATACGCTCAGGATTTTGCGGCTCCTTCTACTGCAGGCAACGCTCGCAGCCTCTGTCGCCGCGCAGGCTCCTCAGCAGCAATATGTCTTCGGCTCGGTACCCATTACCACCGCCACATCGCAAGTGGCTGCTTACGCAAAGAATGGACAAACCGGCGCCCTCTCTGCGGTCGCCGGCTCGCCGTTTGCCAACAACCTGCAGGGCGGCGCAATGGCCATCGACGGCCTGGGCCGCTTTCTGTTCGTGATCAATATCAGCACCAGCAACATCTCGATGTTCCAGATCGATCAGAGCACCGGAAGCCTCACGGAAGTGCCCGGCTCCCCCTTCTCCACCGGCCCGACCGAAAACCTCAGCATGGCTGCCACTTCGCCGGTTTGTCTGGCGGCGGAAAAGTCCGGCCAGTTCCTCTACGTGGGTTATCGCTTCGGCAATTTTGTCAACCAGGGCGCGATCAACGAGTATTTGATCGACGCCACCAACCGGCAACTGGTGCCTTTGCCCGGGCAGCCGACCACGGACATCGCTTCCGCCCCCATCGGCATGGTCACCAACCCCAAGGGCCTTCATCTTTACGTCGGGCTGGGCCTGAATCCTTCGACAGGAGTGCAGTATGCGGGCACAAATGTCTATTCCATCGATCCCGTCACCGGGGTGCTCGGGCTTACCGGCACTGCGGGCAATGCCATTTCCGCGGGGCGAAGCATCGCCGTCGACCCCCAGGGACGCTTCTTCTTCGATGGCTGGGGGACAACTCTGGGAACGATTGACAGCGCGCTCATCTCGCCGGCGGATGGCACCGCGCTCACTGGCATCTCCAGCGTAAGCTCCGCAAACCAAATTCCGGCGGCCATGCTTGCGGATAGCAGCGGGAAATTTCTATATGTGCAGCAAGGGTCCGCACCAGTGGTCTACGCAATCAACCAGACAACCGGCGCGCTGTCAGTGCCCCCGGCCGCTCTCGCGGTTTTCAGCTTTAGCCCTGGCAGCGCCGCCGCGGATCCTCTGGGCACCTACATCTATTCACTCCAGCACGACGGCGTTCATGGATTTTTGATCGATCCTCAGAGCGGCGCTCTCTCCGAAGTTCCCGGCTCGCCCTTCGGAGGCACTGCCGCGCAAGGAACGCTCGCCATTTCCGGCGCACCGGTGCAAGCGGTCAGCGGACCTGTGGCGGCGATTTTCCCAGCGTCGGAAGATTTCGGTGGCATAACGGTGGGCCAATCCAGCAATTCCAAGCTTGTCACGCTCACCAACACGGGCGACCAGGCGCTCAGCGTCAACTCTATCGGCGTGACCGGCGCCAATCCCTCTGACTTTGTGGCCACTCCCAATTGTTCGTTTCCCACCGTTCTCTCGCCAAACGCCACCTGCACCATCAGCGTGGTTTTCTCCCCCTCCGCCGCGAGACCACGCCAGGCGAGCTTGGCTGCCGCGGACAACGCACCCGGCAGTCCGCAATCGATTCCCCTCAGCGGCATCGGCGCCTCTCCCCTCCCAGCCGTCACGCTGGCGCCGGGCAGCGTGACTTTCGCGAGCACCACGCAAGGAAGTACCAGCCCGGCGCAGACCATCACTGTCACCAGCGCGGGCGCCGCTCCACTGCACATTTCCTCGGTCCTGCCCGGCGGCGCCAATCCCGCGGATTTCCAAGTGACCAGCACTTGCTCCGGCGCGTATCCCGTCACTTCCACTTGCAATATTGCCGTCACGTTTTCCCCTGTGGGCGCCGGGCAACGCTCCGCCAACGTTACGATCAACGACGACGCACCCAATTCTCCCCAATCGGTGCAGTTGACCGGTACGGGCGCAGCGCCACCGCCCGGAACACCCATTGTAAGACTGACGCCCAACAGCGTCTCCTTCGGCACGGTCACGCAAGGTGCGGCCGTCGCCGCTCAGATCATTACGCTCACAAGTTCCGGCACGGGGCCGCTGCATATCGCTTCCGTAGCTGTCGGCGGCACAAACTCGAGTGACTTTAGTGTGACGAACAACTGCACCGCCCCGGCCTACGCAGTTGGCGTCGCTTGCACAATCGGCGTATCGCTCTCGGCGGTCGCAGCCGGCACACGCGCTGCCTTCATTGCGATCACCGATGACGCGCCCAATTCCCCACAGACTATCGGCCTCAGCGCCACTGTTAGTGCCGCTCTTGCGATTTCGCCGGCCGCTCCGGGCTCAACTTCCGTCACCGTCAAGGCTGGGCAAACTGCGGCTTTCAATCTGCAATTGACGCCTGGCCTCGGCTTTACGGGTAGTGCTTCCTTCGCATGCGCGGGCGTGCCAGCGGCTGCCACCTGCACTTCTCCCAACGTGCAGTTCACCGGCGGAGCTCCCGTTTCTTACGTTGTAAGTGTGGCCACTACCGCCAGCACGATGATCATGCCTCCGCCGCACGCGCCGCAGCTCCCCCCATTTGTCTGGTTACATCTGTTTTCGTTGGTGGCGTGCTGCGGGGCTCTTGTGCTGCTTCTCTATGTTTCCAAGTTGCACCGGGTAAGCTCAACGGCGGAGTTTCTGCGCGTCGCAGCGCTAACCGTCCTGGCATCACTGTGCGTATTCGAGGCTGCGGGGTGTGGTGCCGGCGGGGCGAGCGCGAGCCCTCAGGTTGTTCCCACACCGCATGTGATTGGCACGCCGCCAGGGACGTCGACCATCACCCTGACGCCCTCGGTGACGACGTCAACCGGCACATCTTTGCCAGGCATCCAACCGGTTCAACTTACACTCACGGTGCAGTAGTCCTTCGAGCTGCGCCCAATTCGCTGAACTCTAGTGCGTGACTGAAATGCGGTAAATCACCGCCGCTCCGTCATCAGATACTAACAGCGAGCCATCCGGCGCGACGGTCACCCCGACCGGACGTCCGTACACCGTGTCCGACAACGGATCGGGCACAAGCCCGGTCATGAACGGCACCGGATCGGCCGAAGGCTGCCCGTCCTTGAAGGCCACGAATGCGACCTGGTATCCCGAGCGTGTAGAGCGGTTCCAGGATCCGTGCTCGGCTACGAATGCTCCGCCGCGATAGCTCTCCGGAAATTGCTTCCCGGTGTAGAACGCAAACTGCAGCGGCGCCACGTGCGCTCCCAGCAACACGTCCGGCACAATGGCCTTCGCCACCAGGTCCGGGCGCTGCGGCTTCACGCGCGCGTCTACGTTGTCGCCAATATAGCTGTACGGCCAGCCGTAAAAGCCGCCGTCCTTCACCGATGTCAAATAATCCGGCGGCAGGTTGTCTCCGAGTTCGTCCCGCTCATTCACCGATGTCCACACCTGGCCTGTGACCGGCTCAAGCGCCAAACCCACGGGATTCCGCAGTCCGGTTGCGAACAGTCTCGCGTTCTTGCCGTCCGGATCGCAAATGGTGACCGCCGCGCGAATCGGCTCCTCGCCAGGGCTCACATTCGACTCCGATCCCACACCGATAAATACGTGCTTGCCATCCTTCGAGATAACCACCGAGCGCGTGTCGTGCCCGCCGCCCGGAAGATTCAACAAATGCTCGGCTTCGCCCAGTCGCTTGGACGTTTTGGGATCGTACTTGAAGCGGACCAGTTCTCTCATGGCTCCGACGTACACATAGTCATCGTGGAAGGCAATTCCGAATGGCCGGCTCAGCCCTGTCACAAAATTTTCCCGCGCCTGCGCCCCGCCGCTGTTTTGCGGATCGCGCAACACGACGATCTCTCCCGCGCCCGTGTCCGCCAAAAAAATATCGCCGTTCGGCGCAACGGTCAGCCAGCGCGGCCTTTTGAAGCCGGTCGCAAAAACGTTTATTTTGAATCCGGCCGGAACGGCGGGAAGAAATTTCTCTGGAGGACTTACCTTGTCGGGCGCGTTCGCCGATGATTTCGTGGCGTAAGGTAGCGGCAACGTTGGCTTCTTTCCATGAGTCACTTGCGCCGAAATCACTACCGGAGCGCAGAGCAATACGGTCAGGCAACCGAGAACTTGCATTCGCGAAGGCATTATCATCTCCCTTAGATTGGCCGGCACCCTAGCATGCCTGATGTGCCCACTGTATTTCTACTTCTCCCGCGCTAGTATCCGACTGACTACAGCGTGTTTCAGAATCCGCCTCACTTCGGTAAGGTGGACTAGTCATCCGTCCCGCAACTGCGGGATCATTCGACCCACGTTCAAAGCGAGGAACGATGAAAACGATTGCCAGTGTTGTGTGCCTTGTGGTTCTCGCCGGCAGCGTCGCCGTTGTGCAAGCCCGCAGCGCCGCCGCTTCCAAACCTATCACCGTGGAAATCAAAGACGCCCAGGGTCAAAAGGTCGGGACCGCCGTCCTCAGCGAAGCTCCACAGGGAGTAAGAATCAAGCTCGACGTCAAGGGCTTGCCGCCGGGCGAGCACTCTCTGCACATCCATCAGAACGCCAAGTGCGAGCCCCCTGACTTCAAGTCCGCCGGCCCGCACTTCAACGGCGCTTCCGGCCATGCAGACCACGCGGGTCTCCCTGCCGGAGACATTCCCGACTTTTCGCTGATCGTGGCAGCCGACGGAACCGGCCACGCGACGGTAGTTGCGCCCAACGTCTCCCTCGGTACTGACGAGCATTCTGTTTTCAGCAACGGGGGGACGGCCATCGTCATTCATGCCGTCGCTGGCGGAACTTCCAGCGCCGCTCCTCCGCGCATCGCGTGCGGCGTAATCGGCAAGCCCGAATAGCGCATCATCCAAAATCTCCGCGCCGGCGTATACTTCAAGAGCGGCGTTGTAGTCGCGTGCTTCGGCCTGCCTGCGCAGGCAGGCGCGCGTGCCAGCTTCGCTCGCGTCCATCTATCGGGAGCGAAACCATGCGCAGTCCCACCATCGGCCGCACATTAGCTGTTGCTGCCATCGTCGCTTTTTTCGGTTGGAACGCTGTCCGCTCCATCGGCGCCCGGCCCGCCTCTGAGCCACGCTACCCGTTCCCAAAGCCCGCGGTCGACGCTCCGCTCGCCGGCGGCAAATCCCAGCAAACTGCTGTCCTCGCCGGCGGCTGCTTCTGGGGCGTGCAAGCCGTGTTCGAGCACCTCAAGGGCGTCCGCTCCGTCGTCGCAGGCTACTCTGGCGGCCGCATCAATTCACCGAGCTACGAGATGGTCAGCAGCGGACTCACCGGCCATGCGGAATCCGTCAGCATCACGTTTGATCCGTCGCAAATTTCGTACGGACAGATCCTCATGATCTTTTTCTCCGTTGCACACGACCCCACGCAGCTGAATCGCCAAGGCCCCGACGACGGGACGCAATATCGCTCCGCCATTTTCTATTCTAGCGAGGAACAACGGCGCATCGCCGCCGCCTACATTGAACAGCTCGATGCCGCCAAGGTCTATCCTCGGAAAATTGTCACCGAGGTCGTGCTTTTCAAAGCGTTTTCCCGCGCCGAAGACTATCATCAGGACTACCTGCAGACTCACACCGACCAGCCGTACATCGTCTACAACGATCTCCCAAAACTAGAGCATCTGAAAAAGCAATTCCCAGAGATGTATCGGAACTAAAGGGCTTGTTCGGAAAAGTGGCTTTGCGGCGCTGCTTTCAAAGTGTGCGCCAGCGGTGACAAACTAACCAGGATTTGGACGCTCCGTCACAGCTTTGCCGGTCGCTCCCGGTAACGCCGCCTTCGCTCCGCCCCGTGCCTCACCCTTGAGCAGCGTTTCCAATCCGTCATACGCATAAATGGTCGGCGCATGATTCTGCATCAACCCGCCGGTGTCCGCCGTTGGCCCGTAGTTGCTATGCAAATCGCGCCCCAGCATTCGCAGCATGGCCATCTGCTGGCCGCGATGATGCGAAGTATGCGTCAGCCGGCGCGTCAGCACCCACGCCCGCGAGCGCGCTACATCAAAAAACTTCGTCTCGTCCTCAAACCAACTCTCCTGCTTTCCCCGCAGCTCCTGCAGCCGCTTCCCACTGTCTTCCGCATAGCGCTTGATGAATTCCAACCGCGTCTCCTGCGCTGGCAGCGGCGGCGCGCCCACCTCAATTCCAAGCATCGTGCGAAACCACAAATCCTCACTCACACACTGGTGCACCATCTGTTCTCGCACGCTGCGTCCGCGCCGGTCATCTGCTCGCGGACGCACCGGCAAGTCTTCGTCGCGAAACTCGCTCCAAACGCTGACCACCTTCACGCGCTCGGTCTCATACGTCTCTACCAGGAATTCGTAGCGCATAAGAAATCTCCCGCGGCGGAATTTCCCGCCCATCTTCGCTCCGCTACTCGACTGCGTCAACGCTGCAAGAGTAGTGCAGGCCTCTGGGGCCTGTAGCGCGGGCAGCTCAAGGAAAAACTCCTCCCACAAACAAAAAGGGGCGAGCATTTCTGCTCGCTCCTTTTACTGTCACTTGCTCGTGGAGAATGTTAGCTGCCTTACTTGCGGCAACTGCGGCTGACGATCTTCACGTCTGTCACCGTCAGGTGTCCATGCTCGTTCGGATTGTCTTGCGTCTTTTCTTTGGCCTTTTCCTTGGCGTTGTGCATTTTTTCGTGATCCACCGTGCCCTTTACACGCACGGTATGGCCCACGTGATCCGCCAGTTCTGCCCGGTCGCTTTTCAGCTCCCAGGTCGAGCCATTGTCCGCCACGAGTTCGTATTCGTCGCCTTCCTTTTGCAGGCAGCCCGTTACTTCACGGACCTTCCCCCGATCGTCATCGCGATCTTGCTTCGCGGCGGCCGCGAAACCTGCTGTCGGCAGCAGCGCCAACCCAGAAAGAGCGAAAAAGCTCAGCGTTAGTTTGATTTTCATCAGTTATCTCTCCTCGTGAGGAGCCTCGTTTCCGGCACTCCTCCCTGCAAAATTGTTTCACTTCCCCTCTCTCAGCGACATAGGGACAAATACTCAGCATCTGGTAAATCTGACATTACTCGACCCTGCATACTAAGCGATTGCATGCAAAGGAGTTAGGGGCGCTGCAACCTGACCGGCGCGTGCCCGGGCAAAACCCTTGACTTTGCCTCGCCGACGGGAGTATCTACCCCTTTACGCGCACGTGCTTTTCCCAACCAACTGTGCGCGCACGTCCAAAGCTCCCTGGAGGATCTCCAATGTCAGCAAGTGTTCGTCCCATTCCCGAAGGCTATCATTCCCTTACCCCGCAACTAACTTGTCGTGATGCGGCCCGCGCCATCGACTTCTACAAGGAAGCCCTTGGCGCCAAGGAAATCATGCGCATGGCCGGTCCCGGTGGCAAAGTCATGCATGCCGAACTGCAGATCGGCGACTCTCGCTTCATGATCGGTGATGAATTTCCCGGAATGTCCGCCGCGCCCAACCCGTCCGCGCTTCCGCCCTTCTCTCTGTTTGTCTACACGGAGGACGTGGACACCGCGTTCAATCGAGCGGTAAAAGCAGGTGCCCGCTCGGTCATGCCTCCCAGTGACATGTTCTGGGGAGACCGTTACGGCAAGTTCACCGACCCGTTCGGCCATCAATGGGGTGTAGCTACGCACGTCGAAGACGTTGCGCCGGAGGAGATGCAGCGCCGCTCCGAAGAGTGGTCCAAGCAAATGGCCAAGGCCGCTGGCCAGTCCAGCTAATCCGAAAATTGCAGATTCCCTGCCCGCCCCGCACCAACGGGCGGGCAGTTCTATTTCTGCAGACTTCTCTTTTCCGCCTCGGGCCATCCGCTGTCGACTCGCAACTTCTTCCTCTGCTAGCATTCGCAAGTGCCCCAAGAATCCAGTTCGACTCGCTTTCTCCTCTCCGCCCTTGTTCTCTTCGCAATCAACACCCTCAATTTCTACGACCGCCACGTCCCCGGCGCACTCACCGAGCCAATCCGCAAAGAGTTCCATCTCACCGACACGCAAATCGGCCTCCTCGGCAGCGCTTTCATCTGGATTTACGCCCTCGTCGGCCTGCCGCTCGGCCGCATCGCGGATTCCGCCAGCCGCAAGAAGCTCCTGGCCGCGGCCATCCTCGTTTGGTCTTCGCTGACCGCGTCCGCCGCCTTCGCCGCCAGTTTCACCATGCTGCTCTTCTCACGCATAGGTGTCGGCATCGGTGAAGCAGCCTGCGCCCCTGCCGCAACCAGTTGGCTCGGCGACCTCTTTCCGCCGGACAAACGTTCTCGTGTCCTCGCCCTGTTCATGCTAGGCGTGCCCGTCGGCGGCGCGCTCAGTTTCTTCTTCAGCGGCCCTCTGGCCCAGGCTTATGGCTGGCGCGCCGCAATGATCCTGGCCGCCGCTCCCGCGCTGCTCCTGGTTCCCGCATTACTGCTGCTGCCCGAACCCCAGCGCGGCGCCAGCGAAATTCATTCCGCTCCACTTTCCCACGGTTCCATGTGGACCATCTTGCGCATCCCCACCCTCTGGTGGATTATCGCTTCCGGCGCGCTGCTGAACTTCAGCCTCTACGCCGTATCCACGTTTCTGCCCGCCTTCCTCAGCCGGATTCACGGACTCTCGCTCGCATCCTCCGGCATCGCCACCGGCATCATCTACATCACTGGCGGCCTTGCCGGCTGCGCCATCGCCGGCTATCTCGGCGACGCCGCCATTCGCCGCCGCAGGGACGGCCGGCTGCGCGTTGCTGCCATGACCTCGCTGGCCGCTGCGCCTTTCGCCTGCTTCGGTGTGCTTCAGCCCGCCGGCTCGCTGCTCGCCGCCGTCATTTTCCTAACTCTCGCCTACTCTTTGCTCACCAGCTACTACGGCCTCGTTTATTCCGCCATTCAAGATCTGGTCGCTCCCAACCAGCGCGGCGCCACTATGGCCATCTACTTCATGGCCATGTACATGTGCGGCGCCTCGTTTGGGCCGCTGCTCACCGGACGCCTCAGCGATTTCCTCGCCCACCGCGCCGCCACGCTGGCGGGCTCCGCCACGGTCACCGAACCCTTCCGCGCCGCTGGCCTCCAGCAAGCTATGTTGATTATTCCGGTCTTGTCAGTGGTGCTCGCCGCGGTCCTCTACGCCGGCTCTCGCACCGTCGTCACGGACATCGCCGCTCACCAACCGGCCGCATCCGTTGTCGCCGCCGACTAGCCGCTTTCTTTGCGCACCGGGGCGCAGTAGCGCTGCGCCCCTCAGCTCCGCTCACTCAGTAGGTGTGGCCGTTGTTTTGGGTTGCGGAAATCGGCTCCGCATTCAGCCGCGAAGTCGCCCGCCAATCCACTTCCGTCAAATCCACCGAACCCGTGCCGCCGCTCGCCAGCACATAGCGCAAACTGCCGCCGTCGATCCGATAATTCGTCACCGCATACACATTCTCGGACTTCAGCGCGATCAGCCGAACGCGCGCGGGCTGGCCGGTAACTACCGAACTTGTCCGCGCCATCAGCGGAGCGGGTGCCTCTGATTTGGCGGCATCCGATGTAATGGCAGCATCGGTCGCTGTCGCATTCGACCCCGCATAGCTAATTTCAGAAATACTCGGCGCGCTGGTCGCCGGCGTTTCTGAATTCTCAAACTTAGCCGGCTTGCGGAACGATTGCGAATGATACGAGGCCGGCGCAGGCGGACGCTCATAAGAACGTAGGGACCCAGCCGAGCGTGGCACATCAATATCGTCCATCAACCGCACGGTGATCTGCGATTCGCCTTTCAGCGTCGGACGCGGGCCGCGCGCCGGCAGCATCAAAATTTTCCACGGCCACAGCGGCGGAATAAGCCACTCCACTGTGTCTCGAGTCGCGTGCCCCTTGCCGACGATGTCTCCCTTTTTGTCCACCCGATATCCTTTCGCAGCGATGATCTTGCTCGGCACAGGAATGTCGCTGTCCGGGAAACCAATGCGGTCAAACTCAATCTTCAAATAGCCTTTGCCCACAAAATGGCCCGGCTCTTTATCCGCTTCCAGGTGTCCTCCCAAATAACTTCCCCGCGGAAAAACTGCTTTCCCGAACTGCCGCAGCGCGCTCAGATGGCAAACCACCGGATCGCCAATGTCCGCGGTTGCTGAGGAAAAATTTGGTTCATCCAGCGTGCAGCGCAGCAATGTGCCGGCAGGAACAAGAATGTCTTGCCCCTTCGTGCTCGCCTGCACGCCAAAAAACAACACAGAAAATGCCAAATACGCAGAGATTCGCCGCATGTACTACCTCCCGGTTCGCAGGCCTGGCAGAACGAGCTCAAGACGCAGGCACGGGGACGAAAAATCGGAGACGAGCGTGAGGAGTGCGCTGCCAGGGCCCACCCAATGTTCGCGCCGCGAAATTTCTTCGAGGAGCGTAAGCGGAAACTACTCCTCTCTGCGCAACAGATTCAATAGGCAAGATTTACGCACTCTCCGCCAAAAAACGCGGAGCCGCGTATACACCTATTCTTAAACCCACGAACACTCGCATTTCGCAAAAGTTGCGCGCTATAGTGGAACAGAAACACAAGAGTCCGCCACAAGAGGCCTTGTGCCATGAACCTCAAGGGAAAAGTTGTGATCGTCACTGGAGGCAACTCCGGAATCGGGCGCGCCACCGCGCAGGTGTTCGCGCGCGAAGGCGCCAAAGTAGTCATTGCCGCGCGCGATGCCGAGCGCGGCGAGGAAGTGGTGAAAGAGATCCAGAAATCCGGTGGCGAAGTCTTTTTTGTTGCCACGGACGTCTCGAAATCCAATCAGGTCGAAGCGCTTGTCCAGAAAACTGTCGACCGCTACGCCCGCCTCGATTGTGCCGTCAACAATGCTGCCGCTTACACTGGCGCTTTTTCTCTCACCGCTGATTTCACCGAAGAAGAATTCGATCACACTATGGCCGTCGATCTGAAAGGCGTGTGGCTCGGCATAAAATTCCAAATCAAGCAGATGCTCATGCAAAATCCGCCAGGTGGCGCCATCGTGAACACTTCTTCCGTGAATGGTCTCGGCGGCGCGCCCATGGGCTCCCTCTATTCAGCCGCGAAAGCCGGTATTCTAGGGCTCTCCAAATCGGCCGCGCTGGAATTGATTGGATAAGAGCGAAGGCTCCGATCGGTGGCCGAGTATGCTTCTGATTGGAGGACCGAAGCAATTCGGTCGAAAGGAGCCTTCGATGATCCTTA
>Ga0209011_1000040_pt1 | contig 89273 bp, 78 predicted proteins | sample BlaSpr_A8_OM1_M3_FD_187986 | JGI IMG/M metagenome (GOLD analysis project Ga0209011, IMG submission 187986) | Forest soil microbial communities from Thunder Bay, Ontario, Canada - Black Spruce, Ontario site 2_A8_OM1_M3 (SPAdes) (version 2) | ecosystem: Environmental > Terrestrial > Soil > Boreal...
CGTTTCGTACTCCACGTGCGAAACGGCAATGGTGATGCCGCGCTCGCGCTCTTCCGGCGCGTTGTCAATGGAATCAAACGCGCGAAACTGCACCTTGGGATTGTGCTTCGACAACACCTTGGTGATCGCCGCCGTCAACGTGGTCTTGCCATGATCAATGTGACCAATGGTCCCAATGTTCACGTGCGGCTTATTGCGCTCGAATTTCTCCTTGGCCATCTATTTCTCCGCTCCTCAATCTAAAATCTAATTTCTTGCAAAACCCCGGAAACCAGAATTACTTCTCTCCGCGCACCTTCTTCACGATCTCCTCGGCAAGGGCCGCCGGCACCTCAGCGTAATGCGAAAAATGCATGGTGAAAGTGGCTCGCCCCTGCGTGCGGCTGCGCAGATCGGTGGCGTAGCCAAACATCTGCGACAACGGCACTTCCACGCGAATAACGTTGCTGCCCGCGCGACTCTCCGTGCCCTGAATCGCCGAACGACGGGCATTCAAGTCTCCGAATACTGCCGCCATATATTCTTCCGGAACGACCACTTCTACTTTCATGATCGGCTCGAGCAAAACCGGCTTGGCTTTGTGGCAAGCTTCCTTGAAGGCCATGGAGCCGGCGATTTTGAAGGCCATTTCCGAGCTGTCCACGTCGTGGGCACTGCCGTCGACAAGAACCACAGCGACATCGACCATCGGAAAGCCCGCAAGGATGCCGCTATCCAGCGCCTCACGGATGCCCGCTTCAATCGGCGCAATAAATTCGCGCGGAATAGAGCCTCCAACGATTTTGTCGATGAAGAGAAAACGGTGATCCTTGTCAAAGCGCCACTTGCCGCCCGGACCGCCGACGATTTCCTTCGCCAACGCGTCCAGCTCATCGGTCGACATTTCGTGCATGTTTTCGTGCGTCGCGCTGGGCAGCGGATGCAGGATGATCTCGCAGTGGCCGTACTGTCCACGGCCTCCGGTCTGCTTGATGTACTTGCCTTCGCCTTCGGCCTTTTTGCGGATGGTTTCGCGGTAAGCGACCTGCGGACGGCCAACGTTAGCTTGCACGTTGTATTCGCGCAGCATGCGGTCGACGATGATTTCCAGGTGCAGCTCGCCCATGCCGGAGATCAGCGTTTGCCCGGTATCAGGTTCGGTGGACACGCGAAAAGTGGGATCTTCTTGCGCGAGCCGTTGCATGGCCACGCCCAGCTTGTCCTGGTCGGCTTTAGTCTTGGGCTCAATGGCGACGGAAATGACGGGCGCCGGGAAATCGATGGTTTCGAGAATGATCTGCTTCTGCTCGTCGCACAAAGTGTCGCCGGTATTTACGCTCTTGAGGCCCACACAAGCGCAGATATCCCCTGCGTAGATTTCGTCGATTTCTTCACGCTTGTTGGCGTGCATTTGCAGCAAGCGGCTGATACGCTCGCGGGTGCGCTTTGCCGGGTTGTAAACGTAGCTTCCGGATTTCAGGACGCCGGAATATACGCGGATGTAGGTGACATGCCCGACGAACGGGTCGGACATAATTTTGAACGCCAGAGCCGCAAAAGGTTGGTCATCGGAGGCGCGGCGAAGTTCGGTTTCCTCGTTATCCGGATTGATGCCCTCGACCGGCGGCACATCCACCGGGGAAGGCAGATAATCGACCACGGCATCGAGCAGCGGCTGAATGCCTTTGTTCTTGAAGGCCGAGCCCGCGAGCACCGGGACAATCTTTAGCGCTAGGGTCGATTTGCGAATCGACTTGCGCATCTCTTCGAGCGTCAGCGTTTCGCCATTCAAATATTTGTCCACCAACTCATCGTCGTGTTCGGCGATGTACTCGATGACCTTGTTGCGATGCTCTTCGTAAAATTTCTTGTCGATCGCCGCGCCCTTGAGCGCCGCGGCCACGTCGGGGCGAGAATCGACAAAAGCCTTGTCCCAAAGCTTTTCGACTTCAAAAACTTCAAATTTCGCGCCGAGCGTCTCTTCGAGCCAAACAATAACCTTTTGCTCGAGGAAATCGATGATGCCGATGAAATTGTCTTCGCGGCCAAGCGGGAATTGCAGAGGAACCGGACGCGCTCCGAGCCGCTGCTTGATCGTGCGGATCACATGATCGAAATCCGCGCCCATGCGGTCCATCTTGTTCACAAAGCAAATGCGCGGAACGCGGTACTTGTCGGCCTGGCGCCACACGGTTTCGGATTGCGGCTGCACGCCGGCTACGGAATCGAACACGCAAACAGCGCCGTCCAGAACACGCAGAGAACGTTCCACTTCGACGGTGAAATCCACGTGGCCAGGGGTATCGATGATGTTGACGCGATATTTCTTGCCGAAGCGATCCCACGAAGCAGTGGTCGCGGCGCTGGTGATGGTGATACCGCGCTCGCGCTCCTGCTCCATCCAGTCCATGGTCGCAGTGCCTTCATCTACTGAACCGATCTTGTAGGTCACACCCGTATAGAACAGGATGCGCTCGGTCGACGTGGTCTTTCCGGCGTCGATGTGCGCCATGATCCCGATGTTGCGCGTGTCCTCGAGTTTGAACACCCGTCCCGAGGCCCCTGCTGCCTTCTTTTCGCTTGTCCGATTTGCTACTGCTTCTGCCACGATTTCCCCGATTTCTTACCAGCGATAGTGCGCGAAAGCCTTGTTGGCTTCGGCCATGCGGTGCACGTCTTCCTTTTTCTTAATGGCGCCGCCGCGCGCGTTGGCCGCGTCGAGCAATTCATCCGCGAGCTTGTCGACCATGGTCTTGCCAGCGCGTTCGCGCGAATACTGCAAGAGCCAGCGAATCGCCAGCGACTGCCGCCGGAACGGATTCACTTCTACGGGAACCTGGTAGTTTGCGCCGCCCACGCGACGCGTCTTCACTTCCAGCACCGGTTTTACGTTTTCGACGGCCTTCTTGAAAATCTTCAACGCATCGTCGTTGCTCTTCTTGGCTACCTGGTCCATGGCGCCGTAAAACACACGCTGCGCGGTGGACTTCTTGCCTTCCCACATCATCGAGCAGATGAATTTCTCGACGAGATCGCTGTCGTAGACCGGGTCCGTGGCTTGCGCGCGCCGGCTGATGATTCCTTTGCGTGGCATGTTTCTCGCTCGCTCCTAAAATTTTGCTCTCTACTTCTGGGCAGCCTTGGGCCGTTTAGCTCCGTACTTAGAGCGCCCCTGCTTGCGATTCTCAACGCCCGCGGCGTCCAACGTTCCGCGCACGATGTGATAGCGCACGCCGGGCAGATCCTTCACGCGACCGCCGCGCACGAGCACGATGGAGTGCTCCTGCAAGTTGTGGCCGATGCCGGGAATGTACGTGGTCACTTCCACAGAGTTCGTCAAGCGCACGCGCGCGACTTTGCGCAGCGCGGAGTTCGGTTTCTTCGGCGTCTGCGTATACACGCGAATGCATACACCGCGCTTTTCCGGGCAGCCCATCAATGCGGGCGACTTCGTCTTGACCTGGACCTTCTCGCGGCCCAGGCGTACTAATTGCGAAAACGTCGGCACAGTTTTCCCTCAATCGCGCAACGAAATTTTTGTCCCAGGGCATCGCAAGTTCACGACGCGAAGGACGCGGCTCCCGCAAGGCGCGCACACAAAATTGCGCGAGAGCGCACAGCTTGGCTGAAAGGTCTACTGCGAATCCGGAGAAAAACCCCCAGCAAGAAACTCCGTACGCATTCCAGAAGGCAGAAATACGCTTCTGGCTTCGATTCGGAGAGGCTTACTCGGCTTTGCGGGGCTGGCGCCCCATTCCGGCCGCTCTTCCGTCCCATTCCGTCTTACTTTGTTCCGGGACCGAAGATATTCCTTCCAACTACAACTACAGGGCTAATTTATCCCTGACAAACAACGAAGTATAAGGAAAATACGGTATTCTGTCAAATCAGTTCGCTACAAGGGCTGCAAAAACTTCTGTGGAAAACGGCCCTTTGGCATCGACGTTGCCCGGCAACGATCAATACTCCGCTAAACCATTATAAATCAAATGGTTACATTTGGAAAGAAGCGCATGCTTTCGGCCGGCTAATCTTCCTTGGGCTTCTCACCAGCCCCCAAATCTCCGTAAGGCCACAAGTTGAAAGCCTTTAGGATGTCGTACTGGCCTTGCGCGCGCAACATTTTCGCCGTGCGTTCGGCGGGCCACGGAATGGCAAAACGGTCGGGACGGTCGGCGATCCAGTAGGCGGTCAGCGCCATCAAGGTCGCATTCTGTGTCAGCACATCCGGTTTAACAGCTTCGAGCGCATCGGCGGCGGAGTGATGCGTGTACTTGTAGTCCGGTGAGTCCTGGTTCATGTTGATACCGGGAAGGCCGGCCATGGAAAAAGGCAGCGTATCGGTTCCGGACTCCACTTTTTCGTCGACCTTGATCTCGCGAATATTGGCCAGCGATTTGGAAAATGGCTGAAAGCTCGGGACCAGATCGTCGCGGCCCCCCAACTGGAAATCACTGACAGGACCTTGGCCTTCATCGAGAACGAGGTCACCGAGATGATTTGCGAGCTCGGATTGATGCTGCTTGATGTAAGCGAATGAGCCGTCTAGGCCTTGCTCTTCGCCGGTGAATAGCACGAAGCGAATCGTGCGCCGCGGCTTCATTCCCGAACGGACAATCGCATCGGCGGCTCCGAGCACACTGGCCGAGCCGGTGCCGTTGTCCGTGCTTCCCTCCGAGAGATCCCAGGAGTCGAGGTGCGCGCCGACGACAAAAATCTGCTCGGGATTTTCGCGGCCGCGAATTTCGCCCACGACGTTAGCGCTTTCCACCGGTCCGTTTGTGAATGTGTTCTGAATATTAAAGCGAGCGCGCGGCTTTAATCCGGCTTCCAAGTAGCGTTCGAGTTGGCCTTGATCTTCCGCGGTCATGGAGACCACTGGGATGGGGAAGTCCGCGTCAAAACCGAGAATGCCCGTGTGCGTCAGATTCGGCCCGCTGGCTTTTGAACCGCCTTGGCCGCCGATCACAACGAACGCGCCTGCTTTCGCCGCGGCGCGTAGAAAGTCGCCGAACTGCACAAAAATCATGTCCAAGCCTTTTTTGGGACTGCCTTTGGCGACGACCAGCACGACTTTGCCTTTCAGCCGGAAAACGCCTTTCATTTCCTGATCGAGATCGAACAAATTCACCGGAACGACTTCGCCTTCCACGCCCCTTGCTGGCGTGGAGCCTGTCCAGCCCATAGCGTCGACGTGCAGCTTGTGATGCATCGGCGAAAGGAGCTCGGCATCGGCATTGCCGCGCTTCCAGCCGCGCCAGAGCTGCCATTTTTCGGCGTGCACATTCTCCAGGCCGATGGTGCGCATCTTGGCGATGCCCCAATCGATAGCTTTCTGCGCTTCGGGAGTACCGGTGACGCGGGCGCCGACGTTGTCGCTCAGCTCCGTCAGATATTGGAAGGCGTGCGAGTTCATCATGCCTTCGCCGGCGATTTTCGTGAGCGCTGGCTTGGTGCCATCCTCGTCGGGGCCCTTGAAACGATCATCGGCTCGCGCCAGTCCTACGCACGCCAGGCTCAAACCCAGGACCGAGATTCCGACACCCGCAAGCAACTTTCGCATCCGTTCGTCTCCTCCGCGCCACAGGGCGCACCACAACCTATCACGTCAGACGCGCGCGACTAGTTTCGGTTTCAGTTGCGCAGCCTACGAAAGAATCGAAACGCTAGCGCGATCGGGGCACCGACGACGAGGGAGAGGTTTCTTTCCTGAAACTAGCTAGTCAATCGTCGCTTTACGTGATTTTCAGCGCGACCTACACTCCCAACGAGGCACCAGTGACGCAAATTTCCAAACGTTTGTCCCCGCGATTGATCTGCGGACTGATTTTGCTTTGCGCTTTCGGCGCCTTGCCAGTGCGCTGCCAGGAATCCCCTTCACCTTCCGCCAAGCAGGTGCCGAAATCGTCCGAAGCTTCAGAAAGTACGCCGGTGCTGCCGGCGCAGATCGAGCTGCTCGAAACGCGCGTGCGCTTTGAAGCGAATGGCGATAGCCGCAAGGAAGTCCACACCCGCGTGCATATCCACAATGAACTCGGTGCCCGCCAGTTCGCGCGGCTCTCCTTCGACTACAACCGTTCCTTCCAGCAAATCGAATTCCCACTCGTGCGCATCACCCACACCGGTGGCGGCACGGTTGACATTCTCCCGAGCGCCATTTCCGACCAGCCCAATCCCGCAGTCGTGAACGCACCTGCCTACCAAGACGTCCGCGTCAAGTCCCTACGCATCTTGGGCCTCGCCCCCGGCGACAACCTCGAGTACCGCGTGGTCACCTCCCTCGCCCGCGGACGTTTCGCCCCGAACTTCTATCTTTCGCATGACTTGGCGCACGATGCCCTGGTCTCACAAGAATTATTCGAGGTCGATCTTCCTGCCTCCCGAGCCGTGAAGCCCTGGACTTCGCAGGCCGCCCAGATTTTCGACACCGAAAAATCGGGCGAAGGTGGCAATGCCCGCTTGGTTTATCGCTGGAAGCGTCCCGAAACAAACTCTGAATCCCACGACGCCAAGGAACCCACTCCTTCAACAAAAGCTATCTCTGATTTGCCTATTTTCTTCGTTGACTCGGACGTCGTCCTCACGACGTTTCCGAGCTGGGTAGATGTGTTGAGGGCTCTGCAAGAGCCCTTCCGAACCGATGTCATGCCCGACCCCAGGATCAAGGCCAAGGCGGAAGAGTTGGCGCGCAATGCCGCCACTCCCGAAGATAAACTCCGCGCGGTTTACGATTTTGTATCCCAAAAAGTGACGACCGTCGATCTTCCCCTGGGTGCGACCGGTTTCCGCCTGCGGTCCCCGGCTACAATCCTGTCTTCCGCGTATGCTATTCCGGAAGAAAAGTGCAGCCTGCTGTCCGCCCTGACGTCGTCCATCGGTCTGGAAACAAAGCTCGCCATAGCCGTCCCCAGCACGCGTTCGCAACGTGGACCCGCCATTCCTTCGATTCTGACGAACGTTCTTGTCATAGCCCGTGTTTCCACGAGAACCTTTTGGCTGGATCCTTCCGTCGAGGTAGCACCTTTTGGAATGATCGCTTCGACTATCCGCGGGAAGCCGGCGCTCCTCCTCTCTCCTACGAGTGATGTGCGGTTTTTCGAGGACGTTCCTAAGAATCTGCCTTTCGCGGCGTCGCAACACGTCAGCGTCGATGCCTCCCTGGCCCCCGACGGCACGCTGCGCGCGAAAGTTCACTACACCCTGCGTGGCGAAAATGAGCAGTTGCTGCGCGTCGCCTTTCATCAATCCCCCCGCGAAAAATGGAAGGATGTCGCTCAGCTTCTTGCCCTTTCCGACGGCTTTGGCGGCAAAATCACCAATGTGACTGCGTCGGACCCGTACGCCACGCAACAGCCTTTGACCGTTGAATACGAAATTGTGCAACCAAAATTTGTCGACTGGTCGAAGACACCCGTTCGTATCCCCGCCCTGCTTCCCCTTCTCGGCTTGCCCGATCCACCGGACAAATCGGCGCTTGCCGCCTCGTCCACCATCGACCTCGGTACGCCTCTGGATGTTGAGACTCACTTGACCTTGCATCTTCCGGAGGGAACTGCCGTTCGCACGCCTACTGGAACGTCCGTCGAGCGCGACTACGCGACCTTCGCGTCTAGATATCAAGCGAGCGGCGGCTCAATCACCGCCTCGCGCCATCTGAATTTCTTGCTGCGCGAAATTTCCGCCGACCGCGCCGCGGACTACAACGCTTTCGTCCGCGCAGTGCAGAACGATGAGGCTCAGGAGTTCACCTTGGAGCGGGCAAGGGCTAAACCGTCCAAGCAATCAACCTCGGCGGCGACCGCTCCGAAGAAAAATTAGCTCAGACCGTGCGGATAAAATGCTAAAAACATGAGAAACAAATGGGGTTGGCAGGGCGACTAGCTTCGGGGATTTCCTTGACTTGCTGCGCTACTTGATGGACATGATCTCTTTTTCTTTTGCCGCGCTCAGATCCTCAATCTTCTTGGTCTCCGCATGCGACAGCTTTTCCAGCTCGTCCAGCGCGCGCTTCTTCTCGTCTTCGCTGATTTTCTTGTCCTTTTCGAGCTTCTCGATGGCTTCCTTTAGATCGCGCCGAATGTTGCGCACCGCGGTGCGGTGATTTTCCAGCACTTTGTGCAACTGCTTGACGATATCCTTGCGGCGGTCTTCGGTGAGAGAGGGGATCGGCACGCGCACCACTTTGCCGTCGTTGGTCGGATTAAGTCCCAGGTCGGAGGTGCGAATAGCCTTGTCGATCAGCGGCACTGCGGTGGGATCCCACGGCGAAACCACGATCATCGTCGCATCCGGCACTGTCACCGTGCCGAGCTGATTCACCGGCATGGGCGTGCCGTGATAATCCACGCGGATGCTATCGAGCAGCGAAGCATTCGCCCGCCCTGTGCGCAGCGTCGCCAAATCCTTGCGAAAATCCTCCACAGCCTTCTCCATGCGGGTCTTCGCCGCGGCCATCGCGTCCCTGGTTGTTGCGATCGTCGTCATATCCTCGTCCTCAGAAACAGCACCTCTTGCTCACGCCGGCCTGACTGTCGAGCCCACGCGCTCGCCCATCACCACGCGCTTGATATTGCCATGGGTGTTCATGTTGAACACCACGATGGGCATGCCGTTGTCCATGCACAGCGAAATCGCCGTGGAGTCCATCACTTTCAGACCCTGGTGCAGCACGTCGCGATAGGTGATCTGCTGAAAGAATTTCGCGTCCGCCACTTGCTCGGGGTCGGCATCGTAGATTCCCTCCACGCGCGTGGCTTTCAGAATCACGTCCGCCTTGATTTCCATGGCGCGCAACGCCGCCGCGGTATCCGTAGAAAAATACGGGTTGCCGGTGCCGGCGGCGAAAATCACGATGCGGCCCTTCTCGAGGTGCCGCTGGGCACGACGGCGAATAAAGGGCTCCGCCACCTGTTTCATCTCAATGGCGCTCAGCACGCGCGTATACACGCCATCTTTCTCCAGCGCGTCCTGCAAGGCCAGCGCGTTGATCACCGTCGCCAGCATGCCCATGTAGTCGCCGGTGGCGCGATCTATCTCGAAACCCTTCTGTCGCGCGCCTCGAAAAATGTTTCCGCCGCCGACCATGATGGCGATCTCCACGCCGAGGGCATGCACTTCTTTCAACTCACGCGCGATGGCCTGAATGGTTTCGCCGTGAATCCCGAATCCCTGCGGCCCCTGAAACGACTCGCCCGAAAGTTTCAGCACGATGCGCTTATAAACCGGCTCGCTTCGCTTCGCAGGTTTGCTCAAGGCTCGCTTCGCGGCTGTCGTTTTCGCCATGATTCTCCGGTATGCGCTCGAAAATCCGTCGGAATTGTAACAAACAATGCCAGCCGCCGCACAAGCGGCGGCTACTCTTTTGGAGTGCGGCGGTCTTGCGCACTCCAAAAAAAGAGCGCCCCGCATTTCGGGACGCTCTCTCGCTACTTAGAAAGAAGATTAGGCTGACGCCGATTCTACGGTCGAACCTGCGGCCCCGCTCACTTCGCCCACCTTGAACCGCACGAAGCGCCGCACCGCAATGTTCTCGCCCAAATTGGCGATAGCCTGAGCGATCATTTCCTTAATGGTGACAGACTCGTCTCGGATGTAGTGCTGTTCGTAGAGGCAATTCTCCTCGTAGAACTTCTCCATCTTCCCGGTGACGATCTTCTCCACCACCTGCTCGGATTTTCCGGTTGCGCGCGCCTGCTCGCGATAGATGTCGCGCTCCTTCTCGAGCATCTCCGACGTGACTTCCTCGCGCCGCAAATAGCGCGGATCGAGCGCCGCGATGTGCATGGCAATGTCGTGGCACAGCTGCTGAAACGCAGGGGTGCGCGCCACGAAGTCAGACTCGCAGTTCACTTCCACGATCACGCCGATTTTTCCGCCGGCATGAATGTAGTGGCCTACCAGCCCTTCGCTGGCCTCGCGCTGCGCCTTCTTCGCCGCCGCCGCCTGGCCCTTCTTGCGCAGGATGTTGATGGCCTTCTCTACGTCGCCGGCCGCTTCCACCAGCGCCGCGCGGCAATCGCTGAAGCCCGCGCCGGTGCGCTCGCGCAATTCCTTCACGAGATTTGCTGGGATTTGCATGGCTTGTGGTTGTGTACTCATCCTTTTTTCTTTCTCGCGTATGCGAATCTCTTAGCCGCGCCCTGTAATGCGGTTAGATGCGCCTATCTGCAAAACGGCCCGGCGCCTGGGTTGGACTGCAGCGCCGGGCCTGTCGAAATCTATGCCAGCGCGGTTTGCTTACCTGGATTCCTCGTCCGGCGGGACGGTTGTCTCCGCGGGTTCGGCTGCCTCCGGCGCTTCCGCCGGCACTTCGCCTTCGACAAAATCGCCTTCTTGTTTCTCGTACCGTTCGTAAGCGCTGGTGTCGACGTACTCGACGCCTTCCACCAGAGCCTGGTCTGCCGCGGCCTTTTGGTCTGCCACTTGCGATTGCTGGTACAGGTTGTGGCCTTCCAGCACGGATTCCGAAATCTTTGAGGTAAACAGACGAATCGCGCGTAACGCGTCGTCGTTCCCCGGAATGATCCAGTCCACCACATCCGGGTCGCAATTGGTGTCCACTACAGAAACCACCGGCACACCCATGCGCCGCGCTTCCTTCACCGCAATCTCTTCCGCGTTCGAGTCGATCACGAACATCGCGTCCGGAAGCTGCGCCATGTTCTCGATGCCCTCGAGGTTCTGAAACAGGTGCTTCATTTCGCGGTCCAACCGCGCTCTTTCCTTCTTGGAAAGCTCGGCCATGCGCCCATCTTCGTTCATGGCTTTCAGCAGCTTCAGCCGCTTGATGGATTTCTGCAGGGTCGCCCAGTTGGTCAGCGTGCCGCCGAGCCAGCGGTGATTCACAAAGAATGCGCCGCATTTCTTGGCTTCTTCCGCCACGGCTTCTTGCGCCTGCCGCTTGGTGCCCACAAACAATACCGTTCTGCCGTGCGAGGAAATTTCACTCACGAAGCGGCTTGCTTCGCGGAACATCTTGAGGGTCTTCTGAAGATCGATAATATGAATGCCGTTGCGCTCCCCGAAAATATATTCCTTCATCTTCGGGTTCCAGCGGCGCGTCTGGTGGCCAAAGTGAACTCCAGCCTCCAGCAGCTCCTTCATCGTAATTTCAACTGCCAAGTTTCCTCCTCTAAGGATTGCTGCTTGCGGCAGCGGATCGTGTCGCGCCGGGCTTTAGTCCGGCCACGACAACTTCGCTGCAGAGCAGCCTTCTTGCCGGCAGCTTGCCGGCCGTGATCTCGTCCCGGTAAGACCGGAACGGAGCTCGTTCACCCTGAGGCCGCCACGGGCGGCCGAAGGGTCCGCTCACCCAGCGACTAGCGCTTGGTGAACTGGAATCTCTTGCGCGCGCCCTTCTGCCCGTATTTCTTGCGCTCCTTCATACGGGAGTCGCGCGTTAGAAAACCGTTCTTGCGCAGCGAAGGCCGCAGCTCTGGATTGAACTTCGCAATTGCGCGCGACAATCCCATGCGCACCGCGCCAGCTTGCCCGCCAACGCCGCCACCACGCGCGGTCACCACTACATCCACCTGGTCCGCCAGGCTGGTGAACTTCAGCGGCTCGGTGGCGTCATGCTTCCACGCGAAATTCGGGAAGTATTGCTCGACCGTCCGCTTGTTTATCGTGAACTTGCCGGAGCCTGCGCGCAAAAATACACGCGCTATCGATTCCTTGCGGCGGCCGGTACCCAGAAACCAATTTGTGCCCGCGATGGGCGTACCCGTAGAACTCAACGATCCTCCTCAATTACAGACAGCCCCACGCTACTCGGAGCCTGCAAAACTTCACGCTTCGGCTTACCCGCGTGGGCGGGGTTGCTCCCTACTCGACGAAGGAAGGCACCGCAACGTGCGGAACAGCATTTGGCATACTACCCTTCACCCTGAGCACCAAAAACGGTGCGAAGGGGCGCCAAACCTGGAGACTGGAATACTGCAGGCTGCTAACCCACCAGAACAACAATCCCCGAATCTCTAATCCAACGTGGCACAGCCAATTTTGGCTGTGCTCTGCGGCAACTTACAGCGCCACTGCCTGCGGCTTCTGCCCTGCATGTCGCGCTAATCCCGCCGCGTCGCGATAAATGCGCAACTTCTTCGCACGCCGCGCGCGTAGCTTGTTCTTCGGCAGCATCCCGAGAACTGCTTCGCGAATCATCCAATCCGACTTATTGTTGGCGCGCAGACGCTTCGCCGGAACTTCCTTCAATCCGCCGGGATATCCGCTGTGCGAGTAATAAATTTTCTGCTCGACCTTGTTCCCGGTCATGCGCACCTTATCGGCGTTGATCACCACCACGTGATCGCCCGAATCCAGGTACGGCGTAAAACTTGGCTTATCCTTGCCGATCAAAATCCGCGCCACCTTAGTGGCCAACCGGCCCAGCACCTGGTCCGTGGCATCGACCACAAACCAGTTCGCGCCTTCCTTCAGCGCCTCGGCCTCTTCTCCCTTGGCTACATACGTCCTCATCGCCCTTAGTCACACCTTTCCCTGTAGAGACAAACGTCAATCTTAAAGTACGTGTCATCCTGTGTCAACGAACTTCATCCAGGTTAACTGCAATGGGTTTTACCGGCGGTGTATAAGCCGTGCTATTTTCGGAGAGGTGTTTAAACGAAGGGAGAAACAGGATGGCAAGTCCACAAAGAGCCCCCATGAAACTTACGCAAGAACCCGAGATTGTGACCTGGCCGGAAACGCATTACCTCTTTATCGAGAAAACTGGACCCTTTCAAAACACTGCACCGCAGGCTTGGCAAGAACTGCATCAACTTGTTCCGGGGATTTCCGAACATAACAAGATCACGGGATACATGAGCCTCTACAAAGTAGGGCCAAAGCTCTATCGCGCCGGCGTTTCGCTTGCTGCAGAACCCAAGAATTTACCTGAAAAGCTCACGCACGAAGAATTCCAAGGCGGTAAGTACAGCCGTTTTGTCTTGACGGGGTCTTATGCCAACTTGCCCGAGGCTTCTGGCCGCGTTTTTGAGATTGTCTCGGAAAAGAAAATCCAAGTTCGAGATGACTTCTGCATTGAAAATTACGCCAACGATCCGCGAACCACGCCAGAGGATCAGTTAGTCACCGAAATACTTATTCCCACCGCGTAGTTCTGCGCCGGAAGCCGATCAAGGCTCACGCCTTGGTCACTGGGGTCCAGACTTGCATCGGGGTTTGGACCCTATTGGCCCACGCATAGTAGGGGATAAATGTCAGTTGTATCGGGCGCGATTTCCGCGCCGGCGCGTTATGCGGGAAATACAAGTTGCTGCGATTGGCTGATTCCTCGTATGCGGCTCCGGAATGGCGGAGGACCAAGACCCCTCCCAGCAAGTCCTTCTCAAATTTTTCCTGGAAGTGGCCGCTGCCCTTCTCGTCAACCTCCAACGCCACGTCCTTCAACGCCACTCCGTCGCCCTGGTCGATTTGCTCCATGCAGTACACGACCGGACCGCGCTGCACAGCTACGCGACCATTGTTCTCGGTGATTTGCGCGTTGGCCTCCAGGACTTGCGGCGCCATGTTGAATTGCAGGGTAACTGTGTCGCCACCGGACCAACGCCGCCGGACCGGGAGATACTGACCCGCGGTCGCGCCCGCAACCGCCTTCCCGTTGACGGCGACCTTCGATGTGTCGGTCCATCCGGGAATGCGCACGAACAGCGTGAATTCGGCAGGCTGTCCGGGCGCCACGACCATCTCCACGCTGCCATCCCAGGGATAATTCGTCTTCTGCCGAATCTTCAGCGCAGTCCCGCTTTCGAGGTGCCAATCCAGCGATGAATTGTCGTACAGATGTACATATACGCCTTCGCTGCTGGTGCTGTAGAAATATCCCGGCAGTGAAGCCAAAGTGCGTTCCAGGTTCGGCGGGCAGCACGTCGTGTCGTACCATTCGTTGCGAATCTTGTCTCCGCCGGAAGGATCAAACGCCAGCGGATTGCGATAGCAATACAGCGTCCCATTCATCGACATCCCCGAATTGATCCCGTTGTAGAGCGCGCGCTCAATCACATCCGCGTGCTTCGCCTCTCCGGTGGCCGCGAGCATGCGCCAGTTCCACATCATGTTCCCGATGGCCGCGCAGCTTTCTCCGTACGCGCGCGCATTCGGCAATTCATACGGATCGCCAAAGGCTTCGCCGTCGCTCCGCGCGCCAACTCCTCCGGTGACATACATCTGTGCCGAAACCAGATCCTTCCAAAGCACGTTCAGCGTCTTCCAATACGTCGGGTCACCTGTCTCCAGGTAATAGTCGGCAGCCCCGCAGCAGGCGTACATCGCGCGCACGGCATGCCCTTCCAGGTGCGTCCGCGAAGTGAACGGAATCCCGCAGAAGTGATACACGTAATTTTCAGGCTTAAAGTGAATCCGCGAGTCCCCGGCGAGCAGATATCTCGCCAGCTCCAGATGCTGCTTGTCGCCGGTGGTGCGATACAGCTCGAGCAGCGCCAGCTCCATTTCCGGGTGCCCGGAGAACAGCGGCTTCTTGTCCGAGCCAGGACCGAAATTCGGCAGCAGAAATTCATTCACGAAACGAATGCCTGCGTCCAGCAGCGTCCGGTCCCCGGTCGCGCGGTAATAGGCGATGGCGCCCTGCAACAAGTGCCCCACGCAGTAAAGCTCGTGCCCATGTTGCTGAACCTTCGGCTCCATGCGCTGCGAAGCGTGCTCCAGCACGTAGTACGTATTCAAGTAGCCGTCGGCCTGCTGCGCGGCAACGACCTCGTGAATATCCCTGTCCACCGCTGCCCGCAATTCCGGCCGCTCGCCGGACTGCAGCGCAAAACCCGCCGCTTCAATCCATTTGTAAATGTCGGAATCGGAATACACCGGCCCGCGCTGTGCCGCCGTGCTCTTCCCGGTAAGCCGTCGGAAATTGTCCATGCGCCCATTGACTTCCAGCAGCTTCCCCATCGATGGAATGCTGGCGTTCACGTTCGTCTCGCGGCGCGGCGACCAAAACCCAGCCTCAATCGTCACCGCATGTACCGGAACGCTGTGCAGTTTCGCGTACGGCGAGTTCGCCAGGTTCAGAATGCCCTGGTCTCGCCAAGCCGGAGTTGTGGTGAGCGCAACTGAATCTTGTTCTCGCCCTCCAAGAGCGCCCGTGAATCCGATCAAAAGGTTCGGCGCGCCGGGCAGCACGGAAATCGCCGAAGCGGACATCGCCGAAGCGACGAACTTCCTGCGCGAATACTTTTGCTTCCCGTTCATGGTGGCCCTCCCGACGCAACCTTCCGCTCAGACGGCGCACATCATAGCTCAACAGAAGCCCACTGTAGCCGCCGCAGCTATCCGGGTACTTCTTTTCTCAGTACCCCTCTCTCAGTACCTTTTTCCTAGAAAATTCCGATAGCACGAAGCCTGGCTTTCCAGTAGTATTTTCCCATCGGATGTCCCCCGGCAGTCGGTCCGCAATGGCAAATACTGACCTCTCCAGTTCGCGTAAGCCGCATGTGCACACGCGGGTGTCGCTCCGCCAGCCGCTTCGCTGCGGATTCGCAATCGTTCTTTGCTCCTGTCTGTTTGCCGGCGCTGCGCAGTGCCGCGCCCGCGCCCCCCAAGATGTAGCCGAAGCCGCTCGCCAAGAACGAGCGCGCAAAGAGACGAAGAAACAAAAGCACGTTTACACCGACGAAGATTTGCGTCGCGCAAAAATCCTGACTCCAGACGACGAAGCCCGCGTCGAAGCCAAGCGCCTGCAGCAACCAGCGGCCATCGAGGAACAGGCCCAGGTACCCGTCGACGCAGGCGTCGAACTTGCACAACTGCCGCTCGGCGATATCGCCCGCCGTTACCGCGATGCCAAACGCGCCGCGCAAATGCCCGATCCGTTCCACCTTCCATTCGATGAGCCGGTGTTTGCGGCTCCCATTATTTCGGTTCCGAAACTCGAGCCTCCCCGTCCGAGCTTTTCGCCAGTGCATCCAAATGTGGCGCCGGCCCAGCCCAATGCTGTAGTTGCTCCGGCGATGCCCAGCCCTGCACCCTTGCGACGGCTCGACCCTTTCACGCGACGCCTCGCACCAGTCGCTCCCGCAGCGCACGCGTCCGCCTCGCGTCCTGCGCCAGCCCCGGCTGTTCCGCAGCCGAATCCCTCCAGGGATATTGCAGCTCCAAGACTTGAGTCTCCCAAATTTGCGCCGGTTCCGGCCGCGCCCGCAGCCCGACCGTACGTGTCGCGTCCTGCGACAGTTGTGGCCGCTAGGCCAAATCTTTCTTCCAAAATTGCGGCCCCAAAATTTGAGGCTCCCAAATTCTCACCTCTGCCAGCAGAGCCAAACATAGCTCCGGCAATTGCCCCGAGGCCGAGCGTCGCCGCTTCGATCGCGCCGCCGTCCGCCGTGGCGAAGACCTCTTCCTCGCTGCACACCGTCACCGTGCAACCCGGCGACTCCCTGTGGAAGCTCGCACAGCAAAATCTCGGACGCGGCTCGCGCTGGCAGGAATTTCTAGCGACTAACCCTGGCATCGTTGACCCCACCCGCATCACCGCCGGTACGGAAATTGTGGTACCAGCCAAAATCACGGGCTTGAAATCCGATCTGAAGGTCACCGTTAAGCAAGGCGACACATTGTCGCGGATTGCACAATCGACCTACGGCCGCGCCGCCGCGTGGCGCTGCATCGCGCAAGCCAATCCCGAAATCGCGGACGCCAACCGCATCTACGCAGGCCAGCAACTGCTTCTGCCCTTCAGCTGCAATCAGTAAGCTCCGAATTCTTCTCTGCGACCCCTCACCGTTATCTTCATTTCTTTTGAGCATGGAGATTAACGCTCGGCAGGAATTTCGGTGGCTTGCGCACCTTCGTCGCCTCCTCAAATGCATACGCCAGCCGGATCAGCACCGACTCGCTCCATGCCTTCCCAAAAAAAGAAATCCCCACCGGCATGCCGAAAACGAATCCCGCCGGAACCGTCACATTCGGGTACCCCGCCACAGCCGCCGCTCCGGAGCTTCCGCCCCCAAAATGATCACCATCGACCAAATCCGTTAGCCAAGCCGGTCCGCCCGTCGGCCCCACCAGCGCATCCAGGTTGTGCTTCTCCATGGTCGCGTCGATTCCCTCTTTGCGCGCCAATTGATGGTTCTTTTCTAGCGCCTCGATGTATTCCCTGCTGTCGAGCGGCCCCTTGGCTTCCGCCTTCAAGAAAAAGTCTTGCCCAAAGTAGGGCATCTCCTTTTCGTGATTCCTCTCATTGAACTCGATAATGTCCTTCAACGATTTCACCGGCGGATTGAACCCGGGCCGCGCCAGATATGCATTCAGATCCGCCTTCAACTCATACATAAAAACGGTCATTTCCGTATCGCTCCACTTTCCCGCGGTTTCGATCTCCACGGGATCGACCAGAATCGCGCCTTCTTTCTTCATCGCCTCCAGCGCCGCTTCCATCACTTTGTCGACCGCGTCCATAAATCCAAAAGACTTGCGCACCACGCCAATCCGCGCGCCATGCAACCCGTCCGCCTTCAGAAACTGCGCGTAATCCGTGTTCGATTTCCCCCGGCTGTCCGCCGTCGCACTGTCTTCCGCATCCACTCCCGTGAGCGCTCCTAGCACAATCGCCGCGTCGCGTACCGTGCGACACATCGGCCCCGCACCGTCTTGGCTATGCGAGATGGGAACAATCCCGCTGCGGCTCACCAATCCCACCGTGGGCTTGATCCCCACCAACCCGTTCGCCGAAGACGGGCACACAATTGACCCATCCGTCTCCGTCCCGATCGCCGCAGCACAAAAATTCGCCGAAGCCGCCGCGCCCGACCCGGAACTCGACCCGCAAGGATTGCGGTCCAGCGCATACGGATTCTTCGTCAGTCCGCCGCGCCCGCTCCACCCGCTGGTCGAATGCTGCGAGCGAATGTTCGCCCATTCGCTCAGGTTCGTTTTCCCAATAATCACAGCACCCGCTTCCCGCAGCTTCTGCGCCACCACGGAATCCTTCGGCGGCTTCGAACCCACCAGCGCCAGCGACCCCGCCGTCGTCATCATCTTGTCCGCCGTATCGATGTTGTCCTTAATGAGCACCGGAATCCCGTGCAAAGGCCCCCGCGCTCCCTTCTCCTTCCTCTCTCTGTCTGAAGCCTCCGCAATCGCCAGCGCATCAGGATTCACCTCAATCACGCTATTCATCGCTGGCCCGCGCTTGTCCACCCCATCAATCCGCGCCAAATATCTCTTCGCAATCCCCCGCGCCGTGTACTTCCCTGCCTTCATCCCCTCCTGCAACTCCGCGATAGTAATTTCTTCAAACTCAAACGCCGGCACCGCCGCCAAACTCTCCGGCCGCTCGCGAGCCTCCACGACTCCCACGCGAATCACCGGCGCCACCGCCGCTACAAAACCGCCCGCCAAGCCGCTCTGCAAAAATCGCCTTCGTCCCTTTTCTTTCTTCAATGTGTGGCTCCTCCTCTAAGAGCATCGCCAAATCGCAGCGATATTACGACAAACGTGCCAGAGCCGAACTGTGATTTCTGCGTTAATGCTGTCGGTCCGCGAGTTTAGTTGTAACGCCAATGTAAACAGTTCTAAACTGCCGTCGACGCGTACGTCATTTCGTAAGTTCATCCAAATTTCCGTATTAACCCGCCCGTCGGTCTCACTTCACTGCTGCTTGCTGCCACTAACCTACTCAATTTGCTGGGCTTTTCGTCCCGCAAAGGAATCCCACTTCTGGCCCTGTGATTGCCAACTAGTAGGTGCGTGGGCACGCGGGGGTGTGCGTCCCCTTCCAAGACTTAACAGACATTGCGGTTGCGCCTTTCGCAGCCCCAGCTCGCGGAGGCAAAAACTCTTATATTTGTCGCCAATCACAAGGAGAAAACATGGACGTTCACATCCGGCCCTTCGTCCTAGGACGCGGCATTCCCCGTCTGGTTTTGCTCGGCATTCTGCTCATGGCAATGAGCAGCACCGCTGCCGTGGCGCAAACCACCGCCAGCATCAAAGGCACGGTTACAGACGCCAGCGGGGCGGCCGTCGCAGGCGCGAAGGTGACCGTCAAGAGTCAAGCCTTGGGTATCGAAAGAATCACGCAGACCAATTCCTCGGGTGATTACGAGGTGCCTGCGCTACCCCCCGCCATCTACACCGTCGGAGTGCAAATGCAGGGCTTCACGACGGAAATTGCCAATTCCTTGACCCTGCAGGTCAGCCAAAACTCCGTTCAGAATTTCGGTCTTAAGGTGGCCAGCACCACCACCACCGTGGTGACCGTCGAAAGCACGCAAGCCATTATCGAATCCACCAGCATGACCGTAGGCCAGGTGATCGACCAGAATGTTGTTCAAGAGATTCCCCTGAACGGCCGCCACTTTGTGGATTTGGCTTTGTTGGTACCGGGCACGGTGACACCTCCCCAGAGCGGGTTCCTGACGGCGCCGCTACGCGGCCAAGGCTCGTTTGCATTCAATTCCGCCGGAGGCCGCGAAGACGCGGTGAACTTCATGATCAACGGCGTCAACTTGAACGACATGGTGCAAAACCAGGTGACGTTCCAGCCGGGTATCAACACCGTGTCCGAATTCAAGATCGACAACTCGACCTACAGCGCGGAGTCTGGCCGGAATTCCGGCTCCATCGTCAACATTGCCACGCGTTCGGGATCCGATCAGTTCCACGGCGAGGCTTATGACTACTTTCGTAACAATTATCTCGACGCCCGAAATTTCTTCAACCCGACGTCAGGACCACAGTCTGCTCTGAAGCGCAATCAATTCGGAGGAGATGTCGGCGGTCCGATCATCAAGGGGAAAACTTTCTTTTTCTTGAGCTACGAGGGATTGCGGCAACATCAGGGCTTGACGACGACGAGCGCCGTTCTGACCGCTGCCGAAAGAGCCCAAATCCAGAGCACAGGAAGCGCCTCCGCCAAGGGTCTGCTGCAATTCATACCGGCAGCCAATGGGACCCTTAATGGGGCGCCTGCATTTTTCGGTTCCGCCAGCGCGAACGTGAATATCGACCAGGGCACGATGGACATCAGCCACAATTTCAGCGAGAAAGACCGGATTCACGGCTACTACGCGAATCAAGAAGACCGCCGCCTGGAGCCTACACAGGGGGCCAACCTCCCGGGCTTTGGCGACACGCGCGCAGGCCATCGGCAGGTCATCACTTTGGGAGAAACTCACGTTTTCAGCCCAAGCTTGATTAATGAATTTCATCTAGGCGCGAATCGAGTTCACATCACGTTCACACCGAATAATCCGACCGATCCTGCATCCGTGGGCCTGGGGGGAGTCCTTGGTCCGAACATGACGTTCATACCGGTGATCTCGATTGCAGACAAGGCGGGGCTGCTGTTCGGCGCCGAACGAAACTTCCCGCAAGGACGCGGAGACCTCACCGCAGTGGTTGGGGACACGCTGAATTATATCCGTGGAGCACATTCGCTGAAATTCGGCTTTGAGTTCCGCGACTTCCGGAACGACAATTTCGCCGCTGATCCGGGCCAGTTGATCTTCAACACGACGTCGAACTTCATCGCAGGCACAGCGAACTCGTCTGCTAGGACCGTCGGAGTGGCCCAAGCCAACCGAATTACGGAAAATGCCCTCGACTTCTTTGCCCAGGATAGCTACAAACTCAAGCCCTATCTTACGCTTGAGCTTGGTTTGCGATATGCCTGGAACATGACTCCGAATGAGGCGCGGGGGCGCTTCGTGACGTTCGACCCGGGATCAGTTTCGCTTGTGCCCGTGAGCGATCCCTACAGCCAGAACAATAAGAACGTTCAACCGCGAGTTGGGTTTGCGTGGGATGTTTTCCATACCGGAAAGACGGTTCTGCGTTCCGGCTACGGATTCCAGGTGGACCAGCCGATCACGGGCTTTGTTACCGGGCTGAATTCCAATCCACCATTCGCGGTTCCTATCGCGGTCGGAACCGCTCAATCACTTACCACGCTCGGGACTTTCTACGACCCGAACAACGCCACCAATATCTCGCCGGCGGTGGTGAATCCGAACTTCAAGAACGCCAACGTACAGTCCTGGAACTTGAATATCCAGCAGCAGGTCGCCCGCAACACGGGAATCATGATTGGCTACTTCGGGTCGAAGGGTACGCACCTGGAGGTTGACCGCAACATCAACCAGCCGGCGATATTGGGGAACTTTGCGGCCGGCAGCAAGCCCTTCATTGCAATCTCTCCCACCAGCCAATTTCTGCCGGGAAAAACGCTGTCGAACAGAATCACGGAGCGTGACAGCAACTCCAATTCCAACTACAACGCGCTGTGGGTAACGGCGAACCAGCGCTTGTCGCAGGGGCTGCAGTTCAACGCGTCCTATACCTACTCTCACTCTATCGACGAAGTGTCTCGCAACAATGCGGGAATTATCGTACAGGACAGCTCGAACATTTTCAGCAGCCGCGCGAGTTCCGATTTCGACGCCCGGCACCGGTTTGTTGCGAATGCCATCTACGATCTGCCCTTCAAAGGCAATCGCCTCGTCGCCGGATGGAAATTGGCGCCGATCCTGACCCTGCAGAGCGGCAATCCATTCAACGTGGTTTTGGCCACGGCCAATACGAATGGCGTAGGCAACACCGTTCGCCCGAACCTGATCGGTCCGGTGCAAATCAGCGGGAATCCGGCCCAATGGATTACCAATGCCGCGTCGGCGTTCAGCGTCCCCGCCGCAAACAGTTTCGGCAATCTGAGCCGCAACGCTTTCTATGGTCCCGGATTCTCGAACCTGGATCTGGCGCTGATCAAGAACACCAAAATAACCGAGAGAGTCAATGTGCAGTTCCGCGCGGATGCGTTCGATCTCTTAAACCATCCAAATTTCGGAAATCCGGGGGGAGGAAACGGCTTTGTGGTTTTGCCAGCGACCTTGAATGCAGCTACGCTGGCAACTTTCACTACCATCACCAGCACGCGTTTCCCAACCGCCGATTCCGGCTCCTCTCGCCAATTGCAGCTGGCGCTGAAGCTGCAGTTCTAACTGTCCATCGGCATTAGCTTCCGCCAAGGGGTCCCGACCCGGTCCCTTGGCGGAACTTTTCCCTCTTCAAATCATTCCTTTCGTTGTGATCGATTCCTCTCATTCCCTTTGCCTCGATGGACTCCCGACTTCGGCTTGACCTTTTTCAGTTAGAATGGAATGGGTAGTTCTTGGGGAGCGCGCATTGATCCACCGCCACGTATTTCACAACGACAGCCTGCTGCCCATCGAGAAAGTCCGGCTCTCCCCCGGACAAGCCGGCCTCATCTGCGGCTGGGGCCTCTTCACCACCGTTCGCATCTCGCGCGGCGAAGCCTTCGCCTACGAGCGCCACTGGCGCCGCCTGGAAAAAGACGCTGCCCTCATCCGTCTCCCCATGCCGCACACCGCCGCCAAGGTCCGCGTACACCTTAACGAAGTCATCCGCGCCAACAACGTCACCGAAGGCTGTGCGCGCATCTATCTCGTCTACAATCAAGTCGGGTTCTGGCGCAGCGACGAGCCGCAGCCCCAAGTCGATCTCATCATCTATTCCGCACCGCTACCCGAATATAGTGAGCCGGTCCGCCTCGGCCTCCTCGCCAACGGCCGCCACGCCGCCTCTCCCCTCGCCGGAGTAAAAAGCATCTCGTGGCTTCCGAATGTCTGGGCCGTCGCGGAAGCGCAAAAGGAAGGTTTCGACGAAGTCGTCCTGCTCAACGAGCGCGGCGAAGTCGCCGAATGCACCGCCGCCAACATTTTCGCCGTCAAGAACGGCAAGATTCACACGCCGCCGCTAAACTCCGGCTGCCTCGAAGGCATTACCCGCGGCATTCTCTTCGAAATTGCCCCAGAAGCAGGCATCGCCGTCATCGAGCAGCCGCTCCGGCCGGAAGATCTCTACTCCGCCGACGAAGTCTTCGTCTCCTCCACCAATCGCAACATCATCGGCGTGGGCGAAATCGCCGGTCACAAGATCGCCTCCGCGCCAGGCCCCATCACCCGCCAGATCGAAGATCTGTTCGTCACTCACGTAACCGACTACGTTACTCGCCGCCACGCCGCCACTTCCCGCTAGCTCACACCTCCGCCAACTGGCGCAATGCCGCCGGCTATGGTGTACTTGTCTTTACAAACTTTCGGGCCTTCTTCGCACCGTGTCGAACTCGTTTCCAGATAGCACCGCGACCGCTGCTGCCGCGCCACCAGACTGGCGCGCAGACTCCACATGGTATTCCTACGCAGTTAGCGTCCCCCACCGGCCTTCCGCGAAATCCCTGCTTCTCGCCTGCTCGCTATTTTTCCTGACGCTTTGCACCTGCCTCGTCGCCGGCACCCACTTCGCCGTCGCCTACGCCCACAACGAAGCCGTCTCCTGGGACGAATTCATTCGCGCGTTCACTTTGATCTATCGTCACCCGCTCGCCTTAGCCGCAGGACTCCCCTTCGCTCTAACCCTGCTGGCGATTCTGCTTGCTCACGAACTTGGGCACTTTTTCGCGTGCCGCCACCACCACATTCACTCCAGCTATCCCTTCTTCATTCCCTTCCCGACGCTGATCGGCACGCTCGGCGCGTTCATCCTCATCCGTTCTCCCATTCGCACCACGCGCGCGCTCTTCGACGTCGGCGCGTCCGGCCCACTCGTTGGCTTCCTGGTCGCCATTCCGGCGCTAGTCTACGGCATCGTCCACGCCAAGTTTGTTCCTGGCCTTGCCGACCCCGCGCACGCCGGAATTGTCCTCGGTTCTCCGCTCATCCTCCATCTCCTCGCGCCGATTTTTCATCATGGCGCTAACGCCGCGAACCTCCTTCTTCATCCGGTCGGACGCGCCGCATGGGTCGGCCTTTTCGCCACTTCGCTCAATCTTCTTCCCGCCGGGCAACTCGATGGAGGCCACATCCTCCGCTCCGTCAGCCAGCGCGCTCATCGCGCCTCTTCGATTCTTCTTCCCGTGCTCTTGGCTTTCCTGGGATTCCGCTACTGGGGCGGCTGGTATGTCTGGGCCGCTTTGCTCGTCAGCATCCGTTTTCTTCGCACGCTTCCCATCTTCCATCCTGAACCGCTGGGCTACCCTCGCTACGCCGCCGCCTTCCTTTCCCTCCTGGTTTTCATCCTCTGCTTCATGCCCGCCCCCTTCCTCGAGTAGCACGGGCTCCGTAGCACGAGCTTGGAAGGCGTGTGGCAAACCTTGTTTTTCGTCAGCGCACGCCTTCAGCCGTGCCGTGATCGGCGCAGATTCTATAAGGCTTTGGCCGCTGAGGGTCTCGCTTTTGCGTGGGACAGCCATTTCTGGCTGTCCGCCTGAATAAATTCAGTCGCGCAAACTTCTCATTGACCTCCCACCCCACCAAAGGCACTCTTGTGCTGCCAAAATGGCCGGAACAACCACCACCAGCACTACGGAGGCTCCGAGCGCCACACGCCCTTCTCTCATCCGCACCCTCCGCCAACGCGACCTCTTTCTCCTCTTCATCGGCTCCGTCATCGGCTCCGGCGTCTTTCTAACTCCCGGCCTGATCCTCCGCCAGCTCGATGGCTCCGTCGGTTACTCCTTTCTCGTCTGGATCATCGGCGGAGTCCTCTCGCTCCTCGGCGCGCTCACCTACGCCGAGCTAGCCGCCGCCAACCCCGAAGCCGGCGGCCTCTACGTTTTCATTCGCGATGGCTTTGGCCGCATGCCCGCGTTCCTCTACGGCTGGTGTTTGTTCCTGGTAATAGCCAGCGGCTCCGTCGCAGCCTTGGCCCGCGCCTTCACCCGCTATCTAGCCGAAATCATCCCGCTCACGCCGCTCGAAGCCACCTGCGCGTCCGTCGCCATGATCGCCGTGGTCACCGCCGTCAACGTCTGGGGCACCCGCAAAAGTTCCGACCTGCAAAACTGGACCACGCTCATCAAGGTCGGGATCATCGTCGTCCTGAGCGCCGTGCTCCTCTCGCTCGGGCATCACCTTCGCGAAATTCCCGCCGCGCTCGGCTCCTCACAAACCAGCTTCTCTCTCCTCTCGAGTTTCGGCCTGGCCATGATCGCCGTGCTCTGGGCCTACGAAGGCTGGCAGTTCGGCACCTACAGCGCCGGAGAAGTCATCGACCCACAAAAAGCTTTCCCCCGCGCCTTCCTCCTCGGCTCCCTAACCCTTACCGCCCTCTACCTCATCGCCATCGTCGCCTATCTCAACGCCCTTGGCCCTGCCGCCGCCACTGCCAGCGAAGCCATCGCCGCGACCGCCGCCACCGCCGTCCTCGGTCCCTGGGCCGGACGCGCCATCGCCTTCACCATCCTCATCTCCACCTTCAGCGCCGCCAACAGCGTCATCCTCACCGCCCCCCGCGTCTTCTACGCCATGGCCAACGACAATCTCTTCTTCAAAAAACTAGCCGAAGTCCATCCGCGCTTCCGCACTCCCGCAAATGCCGTCATCGCCCTCGGCGTCTGGTCCGCCGTCCTAGCCAGCGCTGGCAAATTCGCCGAACTAATCGGCGGCGTAATCTTCATCGGCTGGATTTTCTACGGCCTAGGCGCCGCCGCCATCTTCCCCATCCGCCGCGCCAGCCAAGGCAAATCCCTCACCTACCGCGTACCCGGTTACCCCTGGACTCCCCTAGTCTTTGTCCTAGCCGCCGCAGCCATCGTAGCCAACGCCATCTACCTCGCCTTCCACGACCCCACCCAATTCATCCATCTCAAAATCGCCATCATCCTCTTCGTCTTAGGCCTGCCCGCCTACCTCTTCTGGCGCAAACGCCAAAGCTAACGCCAAACTTCAGATCTATGTGGGAACCGGAGGCTTTTGTCAGGGCCCGCCGTCTGCAGCGTCCCGAACAAAGAGCAGGGTCAATACCTGCAGCAATGCTGCGGAGAAAAGAAACCCTGTTCAACGAAAATTTTCTAGGAATCTTTTTATAGCCTGCCAGTTTGGAAGCACTAAACCAACAATCGTAGCCACCGACACGACCACAGTCCACAGGAGCAGCCTTCGCTGTAAACGATAATTCGCGTCCAGATTCCTCCACGAAAGATGGTCAGAAAACAAATCCGAAGCAAGGACAAGATGTTTCTTAATGAATTGGGTATGACGTTTGATCCTCTCCAAAAATATGTCCAGCAATCCTGGACTGCCCTCTGCGGGATCGCCAGTCCTGATGCTATGAAGTTTATTAAGCGAATGTCCTCTAAAGAACCCTGCTGACTGCTCCATCTCAACCTCGAACCGCTCAAGTAACATTGATTCGCGCTGTATCCGCCGGTTCAATCCAAAATCTACCCGAAGGCCACGATGACCAGACGCACCACGGAGCCGTACATACACTTTTCTTCGTAGCTCTTCTATTGTCACTTGAGTCCTATCAAGAAACTCGGTGAATACCAAAAACGGCAGAGCCTCGTCCAGTATTTCTTCGACTTCTAAATGCAGATCTCCCTGATCGGGGTTGTCAGTACCATTCCGGTCAAGCACAAATCCGAGACGTGCCGACGCGTCGCTGTCTATGCCTGACTTGGCGAGGAGAAGCAAATCGTCGCTCTTGAATCCATACAAACTAATCGCAATCGGCGTGGCACCTAGAGAGTTTAGCCAACCAGATGCGCCATCTAGCCACCTCTCAAAGGCTTCCGGTTTGGGAGGAACGCCCTTGATCGTAAAAATCTCAACAGCAGGCAAGGACGGCAATTCAACGCTTCTCGATCCGCTAAAGTATCCGTTGACGTAGGGTCTAAGCACCCCTTCAATGCGGCCCCTGAGTTCCGAGAGCCATGCCACCACGGTCTGTTGGTGCACTGTTTCTGCAGGCAATTCCGAATGGGAAATGGCACGCATTCCCCACGGAATCCAGCTTCTAAACTTCACCATTGGAAGGTCACAGCGCGACTGCAAGCTCCTAAGTTGCTTGGTAACGGACGACGTGAACGAAACATCCAAAGTGACCGCAAACGCAGAAGGTAGAATTTTGTGGAGTCGTATCGCAATCGTGTCGACCTCCGCTGGGAGCTCCTTAAGAACTCGTGCCTCAGACGGCAGAAACAGTTTTTCCCTGGAAACGTATCCAAGCATTGTGTTGCCCAAATTCGATAATCCGATTGCCGTTCTATTGAAGTCCGCCAGCCTGTCGCCCCAAAATGAATCTCCGGGGAAGAGGGCTCGCAGACCGCGTTCCATTCGCGTGTAGTCTTCAATTGGAAAGAGCTCGATGAGTCTTAGGTGGTCGTAACTTATTTCGGCACCATCGGGTGGTTGCGCTCTCTCCTGGGCAACAACCGCTTGTTTCCTTTGATGTCTACGAATTCGTTGTAGAGTTGCGATTGCCGTACCGTTGAACTTTGGCAGTTTTTCAGCAAAATCCAAATATAACCTCGCGAGTGATTCCTTTACTCGAAGCGAAGAACGCTTTGACGGATAGGGTTGGTCAGCCATTGCTAAAGTTTATGAGGTCGATCAAAATAAACTGGGAGACTCACTCCAAACGATTCATTTGTTCTTTCCAACCATTCCTTCATGTCATCGAGAAAGCTTACCCATCGTTCCCTGAAGTCTTCAATTTGCCTCTCTGTGTTCGCCCGGTAGCCTTCGGACAGGCTCTCGATCCAAAGGACATGATTCGGGACCACATTGCTGGTTTCCTTGGGGCACCATCTTTTCTGCCGCATTCTACGGAATGGTTCTAAAACGTAATGGTTGTTGTACGAAGCTACCAAACCGTATAGCTCCTGTACCGCCAAGAGGAATTGGGTTTCATTTTCGGACGGACGTTTTTCCAAGTGCTGGACAAATAGTGGGAACAAATCTCTCATGTAATCTGGTGGACACACTTCAGCACATTTGTCAGGGTCGTTACCGTAAACATTGCAGACGATGTTTCGAAGATTGCTCCAGTCCCCGGAATTTGTGAACTGTGCAAACCGCCGTCCAAAGCGCAATAGTTCACTATGCTCTGCCCGTGCAGCCCTATCTCTCGCTGCTCGGACTCTGCTTGCCTGAAACGAAGACAGCAGTCTGTTGGCAAATGACGCGGCGAACAGAAGCAAAGAAAGACCGACAAGTTCGATCGCCAATTTAGGGTTGTCTTTCGATTGTGCAATCACGGAAAAGACAGCAGCCACCGCGACCACGACGGCGGCAGTCGTTTGAATGGCCGAGCCGGAGGGATTTGCCCGTTGCTCCTTCAAAGTGGGAACTCGCACTGGGGACATACTACCGCAAATGTTGTGGAGATCACCTCATGTCGTGGGCGAGTAGCGCGCCTTAAGTTCGGATATCTCGGGCGAGTGGGACAGGCTTTTGAACCGGGTGGCGCACTCTTTGGAGTTTCGTTTTTTCAAAGGGTGATGACATGAGGCAGGCACCTCCGTGCCTGGGCAGATGTATGCTCGCGCGGATCGTGCTTGAACCGTTTGGCATGGAGCCAAGCAGGAGGCGCCCATGTCAGTCTATCTCGGAGTTGATTTTCACACACGCACCCAGACGGTCTGTTGGTGTGATCAGGCCGATGGCATAGTTCATCAGCGCACGCTCGACCACCAGCACGACGACATACGCAGCTTCTACACGCAGTTTGCCGCTCCCGCAATTGTGGGGTTGGAAGCCACCGGCTATGCGCGGTGGTTCCATCGTTTGCTCGAATCTGTTGGACATCGTCTGCTGGTTGGCGATGCCTATGTCATCCGAAAATGCGCGTTGCGCCGTCAGAAAAATGACCGGCGTGACGCCGAGCTATTGCTCGATCTGCTTCTCCACGGGGATTTTCCCGCCGTGCACATTCCGTCGATCGCCAGTCAGGCCGTGTTGCGGCTTCTTCGTTACCGCCAGCGACTCGTTGAAATTCAAACGAAACTTCGCAATGGCATTCAGGCCCTGGCTCTCAACCACCAACTGCGGCTGGGAGCAAAGCTGTGGAGCAAACAGGGACAGCAACAGTTGCTGGCGCTGGAACTCGATGACAGCGATGTCGTGCAGCGGGAAAACTCGCTTGAGCTGCTCGGCCAGATCCGCACGCGTATCCGCGCCATCGAAAAGGAGTTGACGTTACGAGCCGAACAGGATGCACGCGTCCGGCTGCTACGAACCCATCCGGGCGTCGGTCTGCTTACCTCGCTGGTGGTAGTCCACGCGCTCGAACCAGTCACACGCTTCGACCGCGCGCGGCGCATCGCCGCTTACTGCGGTCTCGACCCACGGGAGTCTTCCAGCGGTGACACTGTCCGCATGGGCCACATCTCCAAGCAAGGCAACCGCCTGCTCCGCCATCTGCTGGTGGAAGCAGCGCACCGTGCAGTACAAAGCAAGGCTGATGCGGACCTACGGTGAAGCACGGTGACAGCGGGGAATTCTAATACCAACTTCCTTTAGAATCCAGTGCCGGGTGCGCCAGAACCATTTCTTATTGACCACCCTCCAAGCTTTTAGGTATGTTTCCGTCCTGCAGAATCCCAGGTCCGACACAATCCACCAAAATGGAGGAGATACCATGATCACGAGGATTGCTGCTGTTTGCCTTCTTGCTGTTTTCGCGCTCTTTGTAACTAACATTAGTCGCAGCGGTTGGGCTGCACGGCCAGCGGCCCAGGAACCAGCCCCGACGAAAACCTCTCCTGCCGAAGGATACAACGTTCACGTACTCGCACCTCATCTGGTAGACGGCAAACAGATGGGGCCGTACCACCACTACTGCAAGGTGATCGCGCCAGATCCACAGATACAGTGCCTGATTTACGACTCGACCCAACCCAATGCCAACCTGGTGCAAGTGGAGTGGATTTATGCCAAGAAGCTAACGCGGACTCAGGTGCCGCTACAGGAATGGAATAAAGACTGGCATGACCACAAGATTGAGATCGCAAGCGGCAGGGTGCACGTTCTTGACTTGCCGCCGGATAAGGCCAAGGAGGTCGCCGACCTTGTCGCCACCACCGACGGAATGATTTATCACTTCTATTTTGGCAGTACGTTGCCCACTGGCAAAATGAGTATCGCCCAAGCGGTTGGACATAAGCCGATGACATCGGCGGAATACAAAAATTACGAATCGAAGTAATAGCCGTGTGGCCGCGACTTTGACCTTGGATATCTTGGGTGGCCTTGGAGGGTGGCCGACTGAATTCCTCTCTTTCGCTTCGGGCCAATTTGTGATTAGACGGCAAGATTTCGCCACGCCACGATTTCGATAACGAGGGTGCCCACCTCGACGGGTTGTGCAAGGGTGGGCTCTTCTGCTCTTTGCTTTCTAGGCGTTTTCCCTTTTTGGAATTTTGCTTGTAGACCACTCATGCAATTGAACTTACAAGTTTACTATTGACACACGTCCAGATCTGTAGTATCATTTCCTGTGTTATCTCGAACAAACCTCTCCTACGCCTCCTGTCACTCCAGCCTTAACTCTCGACCCTTCAATCTCTTGCGGACTCTTTGTCGTTGCGGAAAAAATCAACTCCTTTGTTATCAAGCAAATCCAGACTCTTTTTCCAAAACACCCGGGGTGGGGTACTCCACCGCCCCACGCTTCGGTTCCCCCGTCGTATGCCCCACGCAGCGCCTCTATCCCTTCTGCCCTCATTTACTTGCGCATACTTCCTGTCACCACGGGGGTGTACCCTTCAACTTTTCAACTTTCAAACTCGCCTTTCACATCAGGCTCAAAGGGTCCATGTCCACCAACACGGCCGTCTCCGGGATCTCCTTCAACTCCAGATACGTCATCGCGCCGCCGAGCACTTTTGCCAGCAGCGAGCGCTTCGGCGATTTCAGCAGGAACTGGAAACGATGCTCGCGCTTCAATCGCGCCAGCGGCGCCGCGGCCGGACCCAGAATGCGCAGGCCCTTGCCGTCGTGCGGAGAAAAATATTCAGACAGTTGCCGCGACCAGCGAATCGCTTTCTCCAAATCCGTGTCGCGAACGATCACATTCGCCAGCGAGGTGAACGGAGGATAGGCCATAACGCGCCGGAATTGCGTTTCGCGCTCGTAGAATGCCGGATAGTCCTGCTTCACCGCGTCCTGAATCGCGTAATGCTCCGGATAAAATGTTTGAATCAACACTCGCCCCGGCAATTCCCCGCGGCCGGCGCGCCCGGCAACTTGCGTGAGCAACTGAAACGTGCGCTCGGCGGCGCGAAAATCCGGCAGGCTCAGAGACGAATCCGCGCTGACCACGCCGACCAGCGTGACGCGCTGGAAATCGTGGCCCTTGGCGAGCATTTGCGTGCCGACAAGAATATCCAGCGCGCCGCCCGCGAACGCGCCGAGCGTTTCCTGATACTGCCGCTTGGTGCGCGCGGTGTCGCGGTCCAGCCGCGCGATTCGCGCGCCGGGAAATTCTCTGCGCAGGCGCTCTTCCAAATGCTCCGAGCCTTCACCGAAAAAATAAATGTATTTCGATTGGCACTTCGGACATTGCTTCGGAATTTGCTGGATCGACCCGCAGTAATGGCATTCCAAGCGATTGCGCTGTTTGTGATGCGTCATCGAGATGCTGCAATTTTCACACTGCACAGACGCGCCGCAGCTCCGGCACAGCACGGACCACGAATAGCCGCGGCGATTGATCAGCACCAGTGCTTGCGTTTTTTGTGCGAGGCACTCCGCAATGCCGTCGTGAAGCGCAGCGCTGATGGGGCTGGCCTGGTGCGTCTTTGCAAAGTCCTCCCGCAGATCGACAATTTCCACGCTAGCCATGGCGCGCTCTTCCACGCGCGAAGCCAGCGTCAGCAATTCATATTTTCCGCTGCGCGCGTTATGGTATGTCTCGAGCGAAGGCGTCGCCGAGCCCAGCAGCGCCACCGCGCCTTCCATTTTCGCGCGCACGATCGCGACGTCGCGGCCGTGATAGCGCGGCGTCTCTTCCTGCTTGTAGCTGCTCTCTTGTTCTTCATCGACGATGATGAGCCCGAGATTTTCCAGAGGCGCGAAGATCGCCGAGCGCGTGCCCACCACCACGCGCGCCTCCCCGTTGCGCACGCGCCACCATTCGCGCGCGCGCTCCACGTCGCTCAGCGCGGAGTGCAGCACCGCCACGCCCTCGAATCGCGCGCCGAACCACGCGCGGCACTGCCGGCCGATCCACAGCGTCAGCGCAATCTCCGGCACCAGGATGATCGCGGTTTTGCCGCGCGCCAGCGTCTCCTGCACCGCGCGCATGTACACTTCGGTTTTGCCGCTGCCCGTAACGCCGTGCAGCAGCAACACGCCGAATTCACCCAACTCAAAGCGCGCGCGCACCAATTTCAGCGCGCTCTCCTGCTCAGCATTCAATTCGTGGGCCGGCGGCACGTATCCCGCATCGAAAGGATCCTCCGCGGGATCAACCCGCTCCTCCCAACCCTCCAGCAATTCATCGCGCAACATTCGCTCAATTACACTTCGCGAAACCTGCGCCACGCGCAGCAATTGCGAGAGAGGCAACGGCCCCCGCACTTCCAGCGCTGCTTTCACGCTGCTAACTTTTTCTTCCAACGCTCGCGCTCGGGTTTCCTTGTCTTCACGTTCCCTCGGCGGGCTCTGCGTCTCTTTACCCTGAGCCTCGAAGGGCGCGTTATCCTTTTCTGGGTTTCTCTGTCCTGGGCCTTTCCACGCAATCACGCGCTGCGTCTTCGCCTTACGCCCCAGTATCGATTCGCGAATTTCGATGAGGCCTGCGCGCCGCAGTCGCTGGAGCGCGTCGTTGTCCAAGCCAAGCTTGGCCGCCGAAGCGAAGTGCATCACCCCATTCTTGTCGCGCAGTTGGGAAAGAAAAGCGTGCTGTTGTGGATTCAGTGCGCGCGTCACCGCTGCCTGTTTGTCGACGGCTACGCGGCCGGAGTCTGTCAGCACGATCTGGCGCTCCGTTCGCAGCTCGGTGACGGGAGGCAGCATCGCGCGAAACACTTCGCCAACTGGGGCGAGGTAGTAGCCTGCGATCCAGTGGCCCAGCTCGATCAGTTTCGGAGTGAGCGCGGGCAAAAAATCGAGGACCTTGCTGATTTCGCGAATCTTCGTGCTTTCCGGCGCGTGTGGGACACATTCGACCACTACGCCGACGAGCGACTTGTTGCGAAAGGGCACGAGAACGCGGCTGCCGGGCTGCACCGCGTCGCGCATTGCGTCGGGGACAGCGTAGGTGAACGTGGTGCGCAGCGGAACCGGCAGCGCCACATTGCAAAACGGAAGACTCATCTCGGCGTGTAGTGTATCAGGCGAAGCGAAAGCGCATTTAGCGGCTCAGCGGCGCCTTCTAGCGGCTCATCAGATAGATGCCCGCAAAAATCGAAGCGATGCCGGCCCATTGCCAGCGCGAAACGTGTTCGCGCAGAACGATCGCAGCGAGCGCGACGGTAACCGCTCCATAGAGCGAGCCAAGCACGCTGACCACAGCAACCTGCTCGATTTGCATCGCGCGATTGCTCAGCACGAACGCGCTGGTGTCTCCAAGGCCCATGCCCAGGGAGAGCCAGCGCGCGTTGCGCGGCAAACGCATGGGCTGCTTGGCGAAGAAAATGATGCTGCTGGCGATGAGCGTGCACATTCCACGAATCATCCAAACAGTTTGCACCGCTCCGACGCGCGGGATGATTCGAATTCCCAGGAGCCAGAACAGCAAACCAAACCCGACCGCCGAAGCCAGCGCCCAGCTAATTCCTTTGCCGCTGCGCCGTATTGCTTCCGCATCGTTGGCGTCCGGCGGTCTCTCGCCACCAGCCACGAGCAGCACGCCAATCATCGTGCAAGCAATTCCCGCAGCGCGCGCGGCGCTGAGGCGTTCGCCGGACAGCAACGAGAGCGAAACACTCAACACCGGATAACTCGCGGAAAGCGGCGCTACCACGGCCATTTTGCCAATTTCAAAAGAACGATACAGGCCTAGAGTGGAAACCGCGTTGATGCAGCCAGCCAGCATCCCCCAGGCCCAGGGTTGCCATCCCGAGCCGTCTGCGAGATGGCCCCAGCCGCCGAGCCAGGGCAGGCAAATCGTGAGCAAAATAAACCCGACCAATTGCATGTATAGCATGGCGCGCAGCGTGCCCATGCGATGGGTGGCAAAGCGTGCGAGGAAATCCGAGCCGCCCCAAGTCAGCGCCGTCAGGACGCCCAGCAAAATTCCCATGATGGATTAGGAGGACTTCCCTGCCTGCGGGCCTTTTTTGCCTTGAAGACCGAGGACGGCCATGACTTTCTGCAAATCCTTCCAGACTTCGCCCTTCGCGCTCGGGTTGCGCAGCAAATATGCGGGGTGATACGTGGCCATTAGTTTTCTTCCGCGAAAATCGAGCCACTCTCCGCGAAAATGAGAAATGCCGCGATTGGTTTCGAGCAGAGTCTGCGCGGCGACGCTACCGAGGCACACGATCACTTTTGGAGAGATCACGTCGAGCTGGCGCAGCAGAAATGGCGAGCAGGTAGAGACTTCATCTTTTTCCGGCGTGCGATTTTCCGGCGGACGGCATTTCACGACGTTGCAAATGTAGACGTCCTGGCGCTGCAGGCCCATAGCTTCGATCATTTGCGTCAGCAATTTTCCCGCGCGCCCCACAAACGGCAAACCTTGCGCGTCTTCATCACGGCCGGGGCCTTCGCCCACGAAAACGAGCTCGGCCTTGGGATTTCCATCACCGAAGACCAGATTGGTGCGCCCGCGATGCAGCTTGCAGCGCGTGCAATCGCCGAGGTCGGCGCGAATCTTCAGCAGCGTGTCACCGGAGATCTTGTTGATGGCGTCGAACAACAACGAGGTTGAGGCACCGGGAAACACATCGAGTTTTGGCGGCACCGGCCGTGTCTCAACGACTGGCTTTACAGGCTGCGCTTTCTGTACGGGCTTCGGCAAAGTGATTTCCTCGGTGACATTCGCAAGTTGCTGCGGATAGCGGTCGCGATAGAACAATTGAATTCCAATATCTTGATAGAACGTCAATCGCCTGGCGAGTTTTTCTTGAAGAGCTGCAGGGATGCGCTCGGCCATGGGTTCAGACGGCAGAGGGTTGCGCGGTGCGTAACGTGGAGCGCAGGCGCACGACTTCGTCGAGAATGTGTTGCGCGACTTCGGTTTTGCTCATGCGCGGCAGGGCGAGGTCGCGGCCATCGCGCGCGAACAGCGTGACGATGTTGGTGTCGTGATCGAAGCCCGCGCCTTCCGCGGTGACGTCGTTGGCAACAATCAAATCGGCATTCTTGGCGGCAAGTTTCTTGCGCGCGTTTTCGGCGACGTGCTCGGTTTCCGCGGCAAAGCCCACGATGAATCGCTCGCCTTTGTTGCGCGCCACTGACGCGAGGATATCGGGAGTCGGCTCGAGCGCGAGTGTCATGGATTCTTTGTTGCGCTTGACTTTCTGCCCGTTCGGTTCGGCGGGCCGATAGTCCGAGACGGCCGCGGCAAAAATCGCGATGGAGCAACTCGCAACTTTCTCCAGAACAGCGCGATGCATTTCTTCGGCGCTTTGCACGTCGATACACTCGACACCCGCGGGCGCTTCGAGTGAAGTAGGCCCGCTCACCAAAATTACTTGCGCCCCGCGCTGCGCCGCGGCTTCGGCAACTGCGTAGCCCATTTTGCCGGAGGAGCGATTGGTCAGATAGCGCACCGGATCCAACTTTTCGCGTGTCGGGCCCGCAGTGACGAGCACCTTCTCTCCGGCCAAGTCGCGCACCGCGTGCAGCGCTTCATGCACCGCGGCTACGATCGCTTCTTGCCCGGCGAGCCGCCCCGCTCCGGTCATGCCGCACGCGAGATAGCCTTCGTCGGGATCGACAACCTTTGCGCCGCGCGCGCGCAGCATCTCGATATTTTCCTGCGTAGCCGCATGATTCCACATATTCACGTTCATCGCCGGAGCTACTACCACCGGCGCAGTGCTCGCGAGGTACAGCGTGGTGAGAAAATCGTCGGCGATGCCGCGAGCAAATTTTGCGAGGATATCAGCGGTGGCAGGGGCGACCAGCAACAAATCCGTGCGCTGCGCGACAGCGATGTGCTCGATGGCGCTTTCGAGGTTGGCTTCGCCGCCGGATTCCGCGAAGAGGTCGGTGATTACTTTTTGTCCGCTCAACGCGGCGAAGGTCAGGGGCGTGATGAACTCACGCGCGCCGCGCGTCATCACGACCTGCACGCTGAAGCCGTCTTGTTGCAAGCGGCGCACGAGCTCCGCGGCTTTGTAAGCCGCCACTCCGCCGGTAACGCCGAGGGTGATTCGCATTGCGGTCTTTGCTTCCAGGGGCTAAAGCCTCTTTTTGCAGCAACGTCCATGCCAAGCAGGGGCGCAGCAGTGCTGCGCCCCTGCAACGGCGGCACTACTTGCGGCGCTTGTTGCCGTCTTTGTCTTCGTCGATCGATGGGGGTTCGGTGAAGTCGTATTCGATCAGGCCGTGCTCGAGCTCTTCACACGCGATGCGCGTGGCTTTCAGCGTTCGCGGATTCTCGAGCATCGGGGGCGCCCCCGCCATGATCTGACGCGCGCGGCGCGCCGCAAGGACAACGTAGGCAAACTGGCTCTCTGGAGCTTTTGTCAGCACAGTCATCATCTCAGTCTTTCCCTCCAAACGATGCCAGAAGTTTTTCGACTAGCCCGCGCCGCCGCGCGCTGGAGCAGCGCAGCGCGAGCACAATCGCCTGCGCCTCCCGCCCAGCACGTTCGACATCGTCATTCACCACGCAATAGTCGTAATATTTGCCAAATTCCGCAATCTCGTCACGGGCCCTTGCCAGCCGACGCTTGATTTCTTCGTCCGAATCCTGACCGCGGCTACGCAGCCGCCGTTCCAACTCTTCGCGCGAAGGCGGCAAAATAAAAATCGCCACGGACCCCGGAAGCTTCTGCTTTACCTGCGCGGCGCCTTGCACATCGATCTCTAGCACAAGGTCGAGTTCCTTTTTTTGCGCTTCCTCCAGCCACTTTAATGGAGTGCCGTAGGAATGCTTGCCGAAGACGCGCGCATACTCCAGGAATTCGCCGCGCTTGACCATGGCCCCGAATTCAGCGTCCGTAACGAAATCATAACACTTCCCACTGGCCTCGGTCGCGCGGCGCGGCCTTGTAGTACAGGACACCGAAGGCATCGTCCCGGGCAGCTCCAAAATTTTCTGCACCAGCGTCGACTTTCCCGAGCCAGAGGGGCCAGACACGATCAGCACCAGTGGCGCAACCTCGTTCGCCGCAGTCATTCGATGTTTTGCACCTGTTCGCGCAATTTTTCGATCTCCGCGCGAATTTCCAGCGACAAACCGGTGATGGCCAGCGCTTCGCTCTCGACACCAGGCGTTTTCGAAAGCATGGTGTTCGCTTCGCGGTGCATCTCCTGCAGCAGGAAATCCAATTTCTTGCCGAGCTCGCCTGCGCCATCGAGGAGTTTCGCAAACTGTTGCAGGTGGCTGCGCAGGCGGTCGAGTTCTTCGCTGATGTCGCTGCGCTCCGCAAGCAGCGCGGCTTCCTGCGCCAAGCGGGCGGGCTCGATGCCAGTGCCGTTCAGCAGTTCCTTGAGGCGCGTTTGCAACCGCCGCGCAAAGGCGGGAGTCAATGTTTTGGCGAGATCGCGGACCTGGTCAGCTTGCTGGCCGATGCGCGCCACTCGCGTGCGCAATTCCTCCGCGAGATGGCGGCCTTCCGCGTGGCGCATCTCATCGAGCTTGAGCAAAGCTTCACGCAGGCACGCATCCAGCGCTTTGCCGAGCTGGTCCTGCTCCTCGTCGGTTTCCGGCAGCGGTGGCGCGAGTCCCCCGATAACGCCCGGCAAGCGCAACAGATTTACAACGTCGAGGCCGGCAGTCGTTCCCAGTTGGCGGCGGAGATCTTCGGCGGATTGCGCGTAGGCTTGCAGCAAGTCGCGGTTCACCTGAACTGGGACGGCCGCTCCCGGCTGCACGTTGACGTTCACGTCGATATGGCCGCGATGAATTCGCTCGCGCACGATCTGCCGCAGCCGCAGCTCGTAAACGTCGAAGCCTTCCGGCAAACGGAATCGCACATCCAGAAAGCGGTGGTTCACGCTTTTCACGCTGACGCGGATGGCCCAGCCGTTTTGCTCACCGCGCGCTTGCGCGTAGCCGGTCATGGACACGCATTCAGCTTTGTTCGCCGCAGTTTGGCTGGCGTGAGCAGAGGCCTTTTGGCTCATAAGGGTTCACTCGCCCTGGATCTATCTTGCGGGATGTTTTGCGCGGGCGCCAACATGTCGTCGTCCGCGAACTGCAAGTCGTGCAGGCGAGCGTACGTTCCGCCGCACGCTATCAGCTCCGTGTGCGTGCCGCGCTCGCGAATCTGGCCGTCCTCCAGCACGAGAATAATGTCGGCGCGGCGGATGGTGGCGAGACGGTGCGCAATAACAAACGTGGTGCGGCCAACCATCAAATTGCCGAGCGCGCGCTGCACGTTCATCTCCGACTCGGCATCCAGCTCTGAAGTGGCTTCATCGAGTATCAGGATGGGCGAATTTTTCAGGATGGCGCGGGCGATGGCGATGCGCTGGCGCTGGCCGCCGCTGAGGCGAGTTCCCCGCTCGCCAATCAGCGTGCGATAACGTTGCGGCAACTCCATGATGAAATCGTGAGCCAGGGCCGCTTTTGCGGCGTCGATCACGCGCTCCTCGGAAATATCTTTCAAGCCGTAGCTGATGTTGCTCCACACGGTGTCGTGAAACAATATATTTTCCTGGGTGACCATGGCAATCTGCTCGCGCAGCGACTTGATAGTGACGCCGCTGATGTCCACGCCATCGATGCGAATGGCGCCCGAGGTTGGTTCGTAGAAGCGCGGCAGCAGATTGAGCAAAGTGGTTTTTCCCGCGCCACTCGAACCGACCAAGGCGATCACTTCTCCGCGGCGCGCGCGAAGGCGAATGTCCTGCAGAATCACGGCAGCGTCGCTGTCGTAGGAAAAACTCACATCGTCGAATTCGATTTCGTGCGCGAACGGCGGAAGCGGCTGCGCGCCGGGCTGCTCGCTCTTCTCTTCCTGCTGGTCAAGATAAGAAAAGACCTGAGCGCTGGCGCCTTGCGCATACTGAAACTGCTGATAAACCTGGCCGACGCGCTTCAGCGGCATGTAGGCGTTGAACATGGCGTAAAGAAAGGCCAGGAAAATACCGGGGGTCATCTGGTGGGCCTTAATTTGGTCGCGCGCGTATAGAAGGAGCAGGGGAATGACAATGGCGCCGAGCAGATCCATCAGCGGCGCGGTGGCCACCGCGGCGCGCACCCAGCGCATGCTGTCGCGCAGCAGGCGGCGCGAAGCATCGCGGAATTTGCGGATCTCGAAGTCCTCCATGCCAAAGGCCTTCACCACACGGTTCCCGCTCACCGTCTCCTGCAAAATCTGGCTGAGTTCGCCGAGTCGGCTCTGGCTGCTTTCCGCGGAATGGCGGATTTTTCTGCCGAATTTTCCGACTGGAAGAACGATCAATGGAAGCACCACGCCTACGGCGAGCGTCATCTTCCAATCGATATAAAACATCACGGCGAGAAAGACAATCAGCGTGAAACTTTTTTGAAAGAGATCGGAGAGATATTCGGAGAGCGCGATGCGTGTCTTCTCAATGTCGTTGATCACCGCCGAGAGCACGCGCCCCGCAGGGTTGTGCTGGAAAAATCCAATGGGCTGACGAATGATCTTTGCGTAGATCTGGTTGCGCAAATTGGTGATGGCCGCGTGCCCGGCGTACTGAATTTCCGTTACGCCAAAGTATTCGGCGATGCCTTTGGAAACGAAGAGCACAACCAGCGTCAGGCTGAAAATGGTCCAAACGTTGTGAATGCGCGCGGGGAAAAATTGATTTAAGTAGATGGTGCGGCCGCCGGGAATGGTAAGGAGGGGTAGCTGCGAACTAGACGCAGTGGGTGTCAGCACGTAGTCCCATGCGATTCGCGCCATGAAAGCGACGAGGCCTTCGGCCAGGGCGACGAAAGCTACGAGCAGGACGCCAACGGCCAGGCGGAAAGTATATGGCCGCACATAGCTGAAAAGCCTTTTTAATTGTGGTGACAACAACGATGCCACGCTTTTGGGTCTCCCGACTGTGCACTTGGTACGCTATTCGCCGTGCGACGGTGTGTCAAGTTGGCGAAGGGGGTTAGTTCTAAGTTGTTGGTTGTTGGTTTTTGGTTGTTGGAGCAAGCGCCTCGCGCGTTAGAGATAGCGGGCGCTGCGCGCTTTGGGACAGAGGGTGGGCATCTTTCTCGGTTCGCGAAGGTGGCCGCACTAAGAACTAAAAGCTAACAACCAAAAGCTATTTGTCGATGTCGCGGTGCATTACTTTGGCGGAATAGGCGTGCTTTTCCAATGCTTTCTTTACCGCCTCGCCGAGCATTACCGAGCGGTGCTTGCCTCCGGTGCAACCGAACGCGATGGTGAGATAGCTTTTCCCTTCCTGGATGTAGTGCGGAATTAAATAGGTAAGCAGGCCTTCGATGCGCTTGAGGAACTCGCCGGTTTGCGGGAACGAGCGGATGTAGCGGCGAACTTTTGGATCCTTGCCGGTGAAGCGCCGCAGGCGCGGAACGAAGTGGGGATTGGGCAAGAAGCGGACATCGAAAACCAAGTCGGCATCGGTGGGCACACCGTAGCGATAGCCAAAACTCACGACGGAAACGAGCATGGGGCGCTTGTCGGGATTCTTGAAGCGCTCGGTGACGAAATGCCGTAGCTCGTGCACATTGAATTGCGAAGTGTCAATCACTACGTCCGCGAGTTTGCGGATGGGCTCCATCATCGAGCGTTCCTGGCGCAGGCTTTCGCGTACGGAAACATCTTTGCCGAGCGGATGCGGGCGCCGCGTCTCGCTGTAGCGGCGCAGGAGCGAATCTTCGCTGGCATCGATGAACACCAGAGCGATAGGGTGATCGCGGCGCAGGTGCTTGAGAAGCGGCGGTAATTTCTCTAGCTGCGTTCCCTCGCGCGCGTCCACCAGCAACGCTGCGCGCGCGAAATCGCCTTCGCCGGCGGAGTGCAGCTCCGCAAAGATAGGCATTAGGTCCACGGGCAGGTTGTCCACGCAATAGAAGCCCATGTCTTCGAAGGCTTTGAGTACAGTGCTTTTTCCAGAGCCGGAAAGGCCAGTGAGAATAACGAGCTGGCGCGCTTCGCGTCTCTCTGTCTGTTTCACAGGGCGCTGCCGCTCAGTTTTTCACCCGGCGCTGGTGGGTGCTGGGGATGCGCATATCTTCACGGTATTTGGCGACGGTGCGGCGCGTGACGTGAATGCCGGCGTCATCGAGCTTTTTGGCGATTTGATCGTCGGTTAGCGGCTTCGTGCCGTCCTCTTCCTCGATCATTTTCTTGACCAGGCGCTTAAGGGTAAGCAGCGACATGCCGCTGCCTTCCGGGCCGTTCACCGATTCGCTGAAGAACGAGCGCAATTCCAGCACGCCTTGCGAGGTGTGCGCGTACTTGCTGGCGACCGCACGGCTGACCGTTGAGGGATGCACGCCGACTTCTTCGGCGACCTCTTTGATCATCATAGGCTTCAGCGCGTCGGGGCCGTGATCGAGAAATTCCCCTTGCCGCGCGATGATGGATTGGCAGACACGCAGGATGGTGTGCTTGCGCTGCTCGATATTTTTCATCAACTGAATCGCAGCGGTAAAGCGTTCTTTCACGTAGTTGCGCACGTCGCGATCCGCGGCATCGCGCACCAACAAGCGGCGGTACGTGGGGCTCAAGCGCAATTGCGGCATGTCGTCTTCGTTCAGGAACGCTTGCCACTGATCGTCGACTTTGCGGAAATAGACATCCGGCTCGACGAGGCGGGGCTCGGTCTTGTTGTAGCGGAGTCCCGGGCGCGGATCGAGCTTCTTGATGACATCGAGAGCGCGCTTTACGACTTCGAGCGGGCGGTTCAACGCGCGCGCGATTTCTTTTAGCTGGTTCGATTGCACCTGCTTCAAGTGTTCGGAGACGACCTGCTGGGCGAGAGTATTCTGCGGATCGAATGCTTTCAGTTGCAGCAGCAGGCACTCGCGCAAATCCTTGGCGCCGACTCCGATGGGATCAAAATCCTGAACCACGGCGATGGCGTCGTCCAAGTCATCCTGGGAATATTTTCCGTTTTGCGCCAGCTCTTCCGTCGAGGCGGTCAGGTAACCGTTCTCATCCAGGTTGCCAATGATGCTCTCAGCGAGCTCGCGCACGTTATCGGAACAAATCGTCACGCTCAATTGCCAGGCGAGATGATCGGTCAGGCCAGTAGCGGAGGAGAGAAACTTCTCGAAGGAAGGCCGCTCGGAAACTTCGCGCTCCTGCGACCGGCCCCCGTCTCCGCCGGAATCCAGGTATTGATTGAAGAAAGTGCCGACGTCGAATTCGTCAAAGGGATTCGCTTCCGGCTTCTCCGGAACTTTTTCGGTTTCCGCCTTAAGGAAGGTTTCGTCGCTGTAGTTATCGGACTGCGTAGGCTCTTCGCTAAGCTCTTCCAGGACGGGGTTGGCGATCATCTCCTGGTTGATCATCTCGCGCAGCTCGAGGCGGTTGAGCGCGAGCACGCTCACCATTTGAACCAGGCCAGGCGTCAGAATCTGCTTCTGCGCCACCTTCAGGTTCAGTTTGAGCCCTTGCCACGCCATGGTTTCTTCTTATCTGTTCCTAGTTTAACCGGAAGTGATCGCCTAGATACACGCGCCGCACCTCGGGGTCTTCGCTCAACTCGGCCGGACTGCCCTTCCTGAATATTTTCCCATTTCTGAGGATGTATGCGCGATCGGTGACGCTGAGTGTTTCCCGCACGTTATGATCGGTAATCAGCACACCAATTCCCGAGCGGCTTAACTCGCGGATTATTTCCTGCAAGTCCTTCACGGTGAGAGGGTCAATTCCGGAAAACGGTTCGTCCAGTAAGATGAAGGATGGTTGCAGAGTCAGCGAGCGCGCGATTTCCAGACGCCGGCGTTCACCGCCGGAGAGCGTGTACGCTTTGTTTTGCCGCACGGTTTCCAGTCCCATCTGCACCAACAATTCCTCCAGCCTGTCGCGCTGTTGCTCCGGCGTCAACGGCAAAGTCTCCAGGACCGCAAGCAGATTTTCTTCGCTGGTCAGTTGACGAAAAACCGAGGGTTCCTGAGGAAGGTAACTGATGCCGCTACGGGCCCGGAGGTACATGGGGAGGTCCGTGATTTCATCGCCATTGAGAAGAACATGGCCGGAATCGGGGCGGGCAAGACCTACTATGATGTAGAAGGTTGTTGTCTTCCCTGCGCCATTGGGCCCGAGGAGCCCAACGACTTCACCCTGTCCGATCTCCAGCTCGACGTCGTCCACGACTCTGCGTCCGCGATACGACTTGCTCAACTCGACAGCATGGAGCTTCAGCATACCTCGTCATTTCTCGACTCGGTGCTTCGTCAAAGTGCGAGAACCATTTTCAGAGTCGACGATGATCGTATCATCCGCTAAATAGAAGGTCAATTGACGGCCCGTGGTTGTTCCCGCGGAACCGTCATACAGCGTGGGATTTCCACCGCTCATCACGAATTTTCCGGCGGCAGCAACGTATTCTCCACGTTCCGCCGTCGCTTTGCGGCTGCCTTCTTCGACGATTACGCCGCCGGTGCCGACCGCGCGGCTGATTTGCTGCGCGCCTGCAGGAGAACTCGCATTATTTGCGCCATTCGGTGCAGGCTGCCCGGCGCGCGTGAAATAAAGATCGAGGCTCGGCGCGCGCATGCGCTGCTCCGCCGATTGCACGACGACGTTCTGTTCGAGATGCGCGCGACCTTCCTTGTCGCCGTAGCCCAACGTTCCAGAAGTCGCGTGCCATAAATGCGCCTTCTTTGTGGAGGTTGGCGCCATAGTTGCCGAGGCTGGAGTCAGTGTGTTTGATTTCTCCTGCGCGCGATTGTTGGGAGTTTCTGCCGATTGCGCTGTCGCTTGGGGAAACACAGCTCGCACGTTGCCAGCGGCGTTGAGCACACGCGTTTCGCGCAGCAACTCGATAGACTCGGCTTCGAGCACTGAGTCGCCCTGCCATAGGCGCGCGTGTCCGGAGTAAAATGCACGGCCCGTTTTCGAGTTGGCCTGCAGTGTGTCGGCTGTGATGTTCGCTGGAGCAGGCGCCAATTGTACGGCGCTAGAGCGCGACGCAAAATCCGTCGAGCGCACGCCGCCCTCGGCGCGAATGTCACCACTTGCCTGCGCGAAGGTGATCTTTTGCGCGTGCGTCTCCGTCGACGCGTCGCGAGCCAAGGCGTTGCCGGTCAGCGTGGCCGTTTGAGATGCGCGAACAAAAATTGCGTGCGCCCCCTGCCCGCTGCGCTCCCCTTCCTTTAACTTTACGTCGCCGTCCAAGTCCATTTGCGACCAGCCGCCGGTCGCCTGCAATTCCGCCAGACCGTTGCGCGCTGTTGCCGTCTGCACGGGCCGCCCCGCAATGGCGCGCTCCGTCTGCACATTTCCGATTGCCTGGAGCTGCCGCGCCTTGCCCGACGAGGCGAAGCCCATCAGCAACTTGTCCGCTTGCAATTTCGTTTTCGCAACGGCACCGCCGGGTTGCGCCGGCGCGTCTGTCCATTCCATCGTTCCAGGAGCCAACGTCTCGGCCTTCTCCGGCTTTCCGATTTGGCCCGATTCGCCTTTCCCGAACTCCATGAGAAATGCATTTGTCCGCAGCATGCGGGACTCGCCATTGACGCCCTGTGTTTCGAGCAGTGCATTGCCATTCAGGCTGACTTCCTTGGGGCGGCCCAGCCAGGGCCACAATTCCAAGGTGCCATATTCGGCGCTCGCATTATCTTGCTCCGCAGCGCCATTGCGTGTAGCGCGCACTGCTCCCGCCGCATCCAGTCGCGTCACGGCGCCTTCCGGCGAAAAGTGCGCGGTCAGAGTATCGGCCTCCAGTCTCATTTGCTCGCGAGTCCCCTGCGACATCACAGCCGGCCGGTTGCCGCCCGTGCCCGATGCAACCATCGTTTCCGCATGAAACTCTTTGTCGAGTGACAGCTTGATTTCGCCGGCGCTCAACCGCTCTGTCGCCGTCTCGGCTTCTGCAGGCCCCAGAAGGCGCAGCAAGCGCGAGTCTCGGCCAAAATCGAGGCTCGAGCCTCTCACTCGCACCTCCTGAGGAGGGCGCACCTGCAAACTCGCCGCTTTCGGCTTCGCGGCACTCGGCGCGCTCTGCTTCAACGTGAACCGCACATCGCGCAATAAACGCGCGGTGCCTTCTTCGGAACTGTATTCCAGCCCAACTGCTTCTCCGCTCCCGCTCGGGAACGCAAACGTCACTTTCTGATCTGTCTGCGCCAGCCCGCTGACGCGGTCGAACTTCACGCCGCGCGTATCGATGCGCGTGGTCACGGCCTTTGCCGCCTCGGGTTTGCCCGCTGTGCGCTGGGCATCCGCCGCGCTCATCAGATCGATTTGCACCTCACCACTGCACGCAACGCCGCCGTTTTCCTTTCCGTACCGGCAGCTTCGCGTGTGAATCACGTCGTGGCGGTCTCCGGCCTTGCCGAAAATGATGATGCGCACGTCCTCGAGCAAGCTGGCGTCTTGCCCCTTGAATTCCGTGGACTTCGAAGCGGAGACTTCAAAAATGGTCTGGTTCTGCTCGACTTTTTTGAAATTGATTCCCGCGGACTGTCGCGAAACGTCGACCGGCGCTGCCGACGGCGCATTTTTTTTTTCGACATGCCGCACCCAGTCGCGCCGCACGTATGCCAATGCGGTCACCGCCGCGAGCACCAGGGCGACAACCGCCGACCAGCGTGCATACCTCGCCGCTTCACTTCGCAACATGCACTCAGTTAAGCAAACTTCTTGCGGACTGTATAGCAGGAGGAATCGAGGCGGGCTTATCCAGCCGATTCGGCGCTGGCCGCAGTGTCCGGCAGGATGCCCATGTTCGCGGCGGCCACGCTGTCCCGATTGGTGTTCTTCACCAGGTACATGGCTTCGTCGGCCAAGTGCAGCAATCCTTCTTTGGTCCTCGAATCCACCGGATAGGACGCCACGCCGATGCTCGGCGTGATATGCACCTTCAGCCCAGCCTGCTCCAGCCACGGCGCCTCGCGTATCATCTTATGCAGCCGGCGCGCGACATTCAGCGAATTTTCCTTGGACGTCTGGGGCAACAGAATCACAAATTCATCACCGCCGTAACGAAACGCGAAGTCAATCAGCCGGCAGTGCGTCTTCAGAGCGCTGCCGATCTCCGCCAGCAACTTCGAGCCGATCAGGTGCCCGTGCGTGTCGTTGACTTGTTTAAAGTGGTCGAGATCGATGAACACCAAAGAGAATTCGTAGTTGTAGCGCTGCGAACGGTAAATCTCCGTTTCGAGGATAAATCCCATGTGCCGCGCGTTATAAAGCGTGGTGCAATCGTCGGTGATGGTTAGCTCGTGGATGCGCTTCACATGCCGCGCGTTTTCCAGAGCAATCGCTGCAAAGTCCGCCAGCGCTTCAAGCAAATTCAAATCGCGCGCATTGAATCCCTCGGGGCCGAAGCAATTGATGAGCTCGATCACACCCAGGCAGGTGTCGCGAAACTTCACCGGTACGGCGACGATGGACTGCGTCTCCATCTTGGTCTTCTCGTCGACCTTGCCGAAAAATCGCGTGTCCTTTGAGGTGTCCGGCACGACCACCGCTTCGCCGTGCTGCGCCACCCAGCCGGCAATGCCCTGCCCGATTTTGATGCGCACATCTTTCAGGGCCTGCGAAGCCTTGCCCACGGCCAGCTCGAAATACAGCTCCTGCTTGGCCTCGTCCAGCAGCAACAGCGACCAGTTGTCCGGGCGCAGGAATTCGTCGATCTTCTCCATGATGGTGCGGAGAACCTGATCCAGTTGCAGCGAAGACGTGAGCGCTTTTCCTAGCTCTTGGAAGACCGCGAGTTCGCCCGCTTCACGTTGTTGAGAGGGCAGCGCCGGGTTCCGGCGGCGTTCGACGGCAGGAAATGGCTTGACTTCCTCCACGTTCGGTTAAACCTGACCCCTTTGAATTTTCGACCGGCCTGGCAAGCCTCTACCGGCTTGCCGCGTGATGCGACTTGGTCCCACGCCCGCGAATCTTCGCAAGTATAGGCTCCAGTCAAAATGCCACGCAACCCGCTCGTAGTACAGGCGTTGCTATGTTGCCATCACTGCGACGGTTCCCTGCCTCAGGCTTTCCAGAAGAGAGTGACCGTTTGTTTGACACGCTTCGCGCCCCCGCCTATAGTGCCGTCGAGGGGAGCCCACACCTTCCGCGAGTGTGCGCCGCCGTCAGCCGCCGCGCCTCGCAGCTTCTCGTCGACCGCGCTTAGGTCGCGCTGGCTTCGTCGGACAGGGTTCGATCCATGGCCAGGGGAAATTTCGGGGAACGTCTGAAGCGCGAGCGCGAGCTGCGCGAAGTCTCGCCCAACGAAGTCGTTGTGGCCACGCGCATCAGCTTACGGTTTCTGGAAGCCCTGGAAAATGAAGACTGGGACAAGCTCCCGGGCGGCATCTTCAACCGTGGCTTCGTGCGCGCCATCGCCCGCTACCTGGGCCTGGACGAGGAAAACCTGCTCGCCGAATACGACTTGGCGCGCGGCGATCAGTCCGGCGAAGCTCCTTCCACGCCGGAAAATCGCATCCCTTCACCACCCAAATGGATCGCCGTTGCTTTTGCGCTCGGCGCTCTCGCGTTGATTGCCGCGCTGATAGCGGCAGGAGTCTACGGCTGGCGGCGGTATTCTGCGCATCGCAGCGCCGGACCGCCTTCCGCGGTCACCACGCAGTCGCTCGGAGCGGCGGAACCCGCTTCCCTGCCCGCCGGCGACCCGAACCAGGCGAATTCCGCCGCGCTTGACCTTTCCGTCTCGACTTCCGCTGCCACGCGCGTGCGCATCCTTGCCGACGGCAAGCTGGTGCTCGACTCCGAAATCCCAGCGGGCCAAAACCGTCATTTCTCCGCGGAAACCGCCTTCGAGGTCACGGCCGCGGACTCCAGCGCGGTGTTGCTGGAATTGAACGGCCAGACCATGCCGCCCATCGGTTCTCCTGGCTCCTCCGGTACAATAGTGCTCAGCCACAAAGATTTGAGGGCGGCACCCGGTGGAAACTCTCAGCCCTGAACTTATCGAATCCTTGCGTCACGGACGCGCTACGCGCGAGCGCAAAATCGCCGTTTGCAGCGGCGGCGCGCACCTCTCGGCGGCAGACCGCGCCGAGATTCTTGCCGTCTTGGCGCACGATGCCGATGAAGTAGTGGCCACCCGCGCGCAGGACGCTTTTCTCTCGCAACCAATTGAATCCATCGTCGAGGCCCTGACGCGCGAAACCGTCCTCCCCGCTCTCTTTGCTTACGCCGCAAAAAATCTGGCTGACAAACCGGGCATCGGCGACGCCATGGTGCGTAACAAGAATTGCGGCGCGGAATACTTGGTCCACGTTGTCCGCTCGCTTTCTACTGAGAGCATTCAAATACTCATGGAAGAGCTCGATCGCGTCAGCGAGTCTCCCGCGCTGGCCGGTGCGTTGGAGCACAGCAATTCCGTCACGGCCGAACAGAAGGCGCAGTTGCATGAGCTGCGCGGTACCGCGATCGACGCCGGCGCCCTGGCCGAGGCCGCTCTCGAGGCCGAGCCCGATCTCGGTAGGCGCCAGACCTTGCTCCAGCGCCTAGCCACTATGACGGTGGCGCAGCGGGTGCAATTCGCTATCAAGGGAGGCTCAGAAGCGCGCCGCACCCTGATTCGCGACTCGAATAAGGTCGTGCAGCGCGCCGTGCTGCAATCTCCGCGTTTGACCGACCAAGAAGTGGAAGCCTTCGCGTCGATGACCAGCCTAACGGATGAAATTCTTCGGCTCATCGCCAAGAACCGCAACTTCCGCAAGAACTACGTCGTCGTCCGCAATCTAATGAATAACCCAAAAACGCCGCTCGACGTGAGCCTGCACATGCTGCCCATCCTCAATGTGCTCGACCTCAAGCGCCTCTGTCTGAACAAAAATATTCCGGAGACGCTGCGGACGACCGCGAACAAACTCCAGCGTCAACGTCAAGAAAACAAGAAATAGTTAAGCTGCCCGTCTGCATGGCAGCGTCCGGGATCTTGCCGGCGCGTCGGAGTGCGGCTACCACGAACGCGGAAAGCCGCTTCCCCTCCGCGAAGGAGGAGCGGCTCTTGTACCGCGAAGCACAACTTGTGTAGAGCGACTTACCTCTGATTAGGGGTTCCGCTGGCCTTGCCCTTTCTCATGCCTTCCCGCGAAACATGCGCCATCATTTGCTTGGCCTGTTGCAAATGGGATTCCAGCGTCGGCAGCTCGTGTTGCGCAAACTGTTTGAGTGCCGGCTTCTGAGCGGAGGATGTCGCGCGCTTGAATTCGGCTACGTCCTTCTGGTGGTCTCTTACCATCTCCTGCGCGTAGGCCTTATCGAATTCCGGCCCCGACAATTTGGCGAGCCGGTCATAGGTCTCGGCGTCTTTGCGGCTTACGTCAGTCGGTAAGTTGATGCCTTCTTGGACGGCAATCTGTTTCAATTCATCCAGCGCTTTCGTGTGGTCTTCGACCATACGCTTGCCGAATCTTTTCACCTCGTCGCTCTGTCCTTTTTCCTCGGCCAATTGACCCAGCTTCATTTCGGCCATGCTGCCTTCCGCCGCTTCACGCACGAACTTTTCATCGGCATACGGCGGGTTCCCCCGGTGCGTGGCTTGGTGCTTTTGCGCGCCGGTGGTAGGCGTGTTTTCCTGGTGGGCCAGCACCGCCCAGCATCCTAAAAACGTGCAAAAAGTCGTGACACCAGCCACATAGAGCACCTTAGCCAGAGATTGATTCATGGATCCTCTCCTGAAACCTGAAACGTTTTTTACGGGCCAGCCTTTGGACGGTATCTATAGGCAGCCCCCGCAACAATCCATTGATACGTGTAGAACTTCAGCGAGCCCCGCTGTATATGGCTTTAGACACAATGACTTAGCGGCTCCCCATCGCGATGGAGCGGGGCCAATTGCAGGCAAGGAATTGTGGGTTATTTGAGTCTTCGGCTACCCCAGCCACTGCGGATTGTGCGCCGTGCCATCGAAGTTGGTGGTCGTCTTGTACTTCTCGTATTCGCCATTCTGCGCCGCCGGGGCCGTCTTCGCCAGCAGCGTCACTACTTGCGTTTCGCTCATCGGCCTAAACGTTCTCGCCGCCTTGACCGCCTGCTCCACCAAAGCAACGGAATCGCATCCGGTAATCACCACGCTCGTCGGCAGAGTCATCGCGTAGTGCAAACACTCGATCGGCTCCACGGTCTTACTGCCAAGAATAATCCCCGCGCCCATCGGCTTCATGCCCAATACGCCGATCTCCTTCTTCACCAGCACCGGCAGCACTTTCTTCTCGAAGCTGTTGTAGTGCGCGTCCATCACGTTGAGAGGCATTTGCACCGCATCGAAATGAAATTGGTGCGCGTCCGCCGTCTCCAGCATCTTCAAATGAATGTCCGGACTCTTGTGCCCGGTAAAGCCGATGTAACGCACCTTGCCCGCTTTTTGCGCCTCCACTACCGCTTCCATTCCGCCGCCGGCAGCAAACACGCGGCCGGGATCTTCCATGCGAATGATTTCGTGAAATTGCAGCAGGTCGATGTGATCGGTCTGCAACCTGCGCAGCGACTCTTCCAATTGCTGCGCTGCCGCTTTCTTCGTGCGACCGTCGATCTTGGTCATCACAAACGCGCGCTGCCGGTAGCCGTCGCGCAGCGCCTTGCCCATGCGCACTTCGCTCTCGCCGCCGTTGTAATCCCAACAGTTGTCCAGAAAATTGATTCCGTTGTCGAGCGCCGTTCGAATGATGCGGATGCTCTCCTGCTCGTCTTTCTGGCTGCCGATGTGATAACCACCCAGGCCGACCATCGAAACTTTTTCGCCCGTGCGACCCAACGCCCGCCGGGGCACCTCAGCGTTCGTGTCCGCCGCCCAGGCAATTTTCTCCGTGCCAGCGGCTAGCGTCGCCGCTACACCCATTTCCAAAAACTCTCGGCGTGTCACGCCGCCAATTTTTTCGTCTTGAATCAATCCGCCGCCATTTCTCTCGCCGGCATCCTCGAATTCGCGCATGAGCTTTTCTCCTTGTACACAGGCCGAGGCCCTTAGCCTACACCCAGCAACCTCCTCAGGGAACATCCGGTAGAGCCTTGAATCGAGCCCCGTCCTAGAGTTAGACTCCGCCCGTCTCTCCCTCGGTCGGCTCCCCAAATTTCCAGGTTGGAGGTTGTATGCTCAAGTCGCTCGTCCTCGGCGCCGTTCTTGGTGGTATCACCGCCTTCCTTTGGAGCTTCATCTCTTGGAGTGTTCTTCCCTGGCACCAAAAACAGTTGCGCTCCTTTCAAAACGAAGACGAAGTCTCCGCCGTCATTGCGTCGCACGCGGCGGAGTCCGGAAATTATCTTCTTCCCACGGCGCCTCCACAGGAGGGCATGAACTCGGAGCAAAAGAAAGCCGCCGAAGAAGTCCGCATGCAGAAAATGCAGAAAGGTCCGTTGATGTTTGCCGCCATCCGCAAAGAAGGCTTCGGCTCGTTTCCGAAAGTGTTGATCACGCAGTTGCTCTGCCAGATGTTCGCCGCGCTGCTGCTCACCTGGCTGCTCCTGCAGACCACGGGACTGAGCTATGTGCGCCGCGTGGCTTTCCTCGCCGTCTGCGGACTGGCCGCCAGCGTCATTGCCGATCTCCCTAACTGGAACTGGTGGGGCTACTCCGGCGCGTACACTGCCGTGAATGTCGTCGACTACACGCTGACCTGGCTGCTTGCCGGTCTGGTCATCGCCAAAGTCGCGAACACCGCCAAGCCGCAAACCGCTTAGCGTCTAGCATATTTCCATCTCTTCGACGACAATGGACGCACTGCAAAGCTCTCCACATTGAGGTGCGGCATGTCTCTCGGTCGTGCGCTAGTCGTCGCTTCGTTCCTCCTGCTCGCCTTTTTCATGGCTAACACCGGCAAATCCACCTCGTCCTCCCAGGGCCTCCTCGTTGTCGCCAATCAAAAAGAACATACGGTGCTGCTCGTTGATCCGGAAAGTCGTCATGAGCTCGCCAAGGTTTCTGTCGGCGTCAACGGACACGAGGTCGCCGTCTCCCCTGACGGCCGGTTCGCCTACGTTCCGATCTACGGCAACTCCGGCGTCGGAAAGCCCGGCAGCGACGGCGCAACGATCGACATCATCGATCTCCAGCAACGCAAACTTGCCGCCACCATGGATCTCGGCAAACCCTTGCGCCCGCACCAACCCGTATTCGGACCGGACGGCCTTCTCTACGTCAGCGCCGAGCTCGCCAATGCTGTCGACATCATTGACACTGTGTCGCGCAAAGTCGTCGCGGAAGTTCCCACCGGCCAGCCCGAATCACACATGTTCGTGCTAAGCAAAGACGGCCGCCGCGCCTATACGTCCAACGTCCACGCCGGCACGGTCAGCGTCGTAGACGTCGCCAATCGCAAGCTCATCACCACCATCCCAGTCGCCAAGGTGGTGCAACGCATCTCCATATCCCCCGACGGTGCCCACGTCTTCACGCACGATCAGGGCGCTCCGCGCATCGCCGTCATCGACACTGCCACAGACAAAATCAGCAAATGGATCGACATCCCCGATTACGCCTATGCCTCCGAGCCTACCCCCGACGGTCGCTTTCTCCTCGCGGTTCTCCCGCGGGCCAATCGCGCCATCGCCATCGATACGAAAACTCTTAGAGTGGTGAAATCCTTCGACGTTCCCCAGCTACCCGGCGAAATTCTCATCCGCCCGGACGCCGCAGTCGCTTACATCACCTGCATGCCCGCTGGAAAAATCGCCGTCCTCGACCTCCGCACCTGGCAGCTCCAACCCAATATCGACCTTACCCCCGGAGTAGACGGCATGGCCTGGTCCCCAAACTAGCCGACCGAGCTGAGCGAACTAGGAAATCATGCTTATTGAGGCGTACCTTCGCGTTCTCAGCCACGAACACACAATTCTTACCATCCACCGAGCGACGAATCTTCCGAATGCAAAGGTCATGGAACTAAAGGCCCCAGTTGATCCGGTCGGCGGGAAGGAGATGTGGTGGAACTGGGAAACACCGCGCGTACCCATCGACATCGACAACACCGATAAGGGATTGAAAGAACTCTTGCTCGCTCATAGGCAGATCTTTCCCACAATCAGGAAGTACGAGGGACCGGAGACTGACATCTATCTGGAAGTGGTTATGCAGTACGAAGAAGGTGAAGAACCTTGGGGGCTGTATCTGTCAGATGAAACAATCATGTTGCTCAGCGAGATGGGCGGTGCCTTGAACGTCGACGCTGTCACACTTATGAAAAAATCTCAAGGCAGTTGACCGGCGGCTCTGCACTCACTTTCCTGTGTTAAATTCTTTATTTGGACCCGATGCGCATAACTGCCGCTATCTGCGTCTTGTTCCTCGCGATCACACCTGCTCTCGCCCAAAAATCCCGCACGCGTCACCGCACTCGCAAACCCCTCGCAACCCAACCCTCGACTCATGATTGCGGCCACAATCTCATCCTCCACCTAAGTTCTCCCGACCCCGCCCAGGGCAGCCTCCTCCTCCTGGAACTTCGCAGCGCCACCCAACCCGTAGCGGAAATAAGAGCCACTTGGGACAACCGCGAAATTCCCTTCTGGCAAGAGCCCAAGCCCGATGAAAAATCTCCCGACGTCTGGCGCGCCCTCCTCGGCGTCGACCTCGAGCTAAAGCCGGAAAATTACCCGCTCACACTCACCGCGAAAACTGCATCCGCCGAAGAAATCTCCTGCTCGGCGACAATCGACGTGAAGGAAGCCAAGTTCGCCACGGAAAGCCTCAAAGTCGCCCCCAATTTCGTCGAACCCAATCCCGAACAACTGGCCCGCGCCGAAGCCGAGCGCCAGCGCCTCCGCGCCATTTTCGCCACCATCACGCCGGATCGTCTCTGGGACGGCCGCTTCCATTACCCGCTCGCCGGAGTTACCACCGGCGGCAACTTCGGCAAACGGCGCATCTTGAACGGCAAAGCCGGCTCGCCCCACGGCGGCGTCGATTTTCCTGCCCCCGCCGGCACACCCGTGTACGCGGCCCAGCGAGGCCGCGTGGTTCTCGCCGAGCCACTCTATTTCTCCGGCAACACCGTCGTCCTTGACCATGGCCTCGGCCTCTACACCCTCTACGCCCACTTCGAGTCGATCTCCGTGCAGCCCGGCGACCTTGTCGACACCGGCGCCCTCCTCGGCAAAGTCGGCGCCACTGGCCGCGTCACCGGCCCGCACCTCCACTGGGGCGCCACCGTAAACCGCGCCCGCACCAACCCGCTGCAACTCATCTCGCTGCTCGTCGAAAAAGCACCCTCTTAGCCTCGCCACCATCTCCGACCTTCAAGACTCTGATCGCCAGCGGGAAGGCCTACAACGTTTCGGTTTTTACGCCGCCTTCCAGCCCGGCGCAAACCTGCACCGTCGCCAACGGTAGCGGCACAGCAACGGCGGTGGTCAGCAACGTCCAGGTAACGTGTTCGACCGCAACAGTCTCCATCGGAGGAAGCGTCACCGGTCTAAGCGGCGCTGGACTAGTTCTGCAGAACCGTCACCAGCGTCGTCGTCGATTGCGGGCACAATGACTGGACCTGGATGAACGGTTCGAGTTCGGGTAACCAGAAGGGGCAACGCTCCCCTACCCCTCCTGCACCCCCAACCATAAATAGGGATACTCCTGGCGGCCTCAGAGCTTCTGCAACTTGGACCGATTTGGGCGGTAATCTGTGGCTTTTCGGCGGCTACGGTTTTAGCTCCAATCCCAACGTCGTACTCCAACCCACGTATCTCGATGAGATGTGGGAGTGACTTGGGTGAGAGGTCCAAGTTCCGTCGGCCAAGCGGGTCTGTATGGCATTCAGAACAATCCCGTCGTCTGGCCACACGTGGTTGACGATCCCGGATCTCGCTTTGAGCCTGCTTATTGGCTCGATAAGCCCAACCAACTCTGGCTATTCGGCGGAGAAGGCTTCGATTCCGCCGGTACCAACGGCAACGGCCTGCTGAACGATCTGTGGAGGTACCTGCCCCATCCATAGACCTGGGACAGTAGTTCCGGTTCTCGCGCGAACTTGCCGATAGCCCAGCCTTGTGAGCTGGGCTATCGTTTTTCGCGTGCCGCGCGGAATAAATACCTGATTGCTACTTATCAGATACAGTTAACCCCTAACAGTTAAAGTTTCACCCCAGCTCTCAAAATCGCACCGCGCGACAGCACACGCCGTCATGGTCGGAACGAGTTCGGGCGATCACTGATAATTTCTTGCGCAAGGAGGCCAAGGCAGTACAATGCGGGCGCAGATTTCCCACGCATTCCAAAGAGGAGGTTCCAGCCTCATGTTTCTTGACGGTAGGCTTCGCCCCGTTCGCGCCGGCAACTGGATTTGCCCGTTCGCTGTGGCGCTCGCTCTGATGATATTCGCGCATCGCGCTCGCGCCCAAGAACCCGACATAACCAAAAAGCTTGATGGCTTCGACTCCTACGTGGAGCAAGTGCTAAAAGACTGGAACACACCGGGCATCGGCGTGGGAATTGTAGTCAACGACAAGCTGGTCTTCGCCAAGGGCTACGGCTACCGCGATTACGAGAAAAAGCTCCCCTTCACGCCGAAGACCCTCCAGCAAATTGCCTCCAATTCAAAACTGTTCACCGCGGTCGCCGCCGGGATGCTCGTCGAAGAAGGAAAACTGACTTGGGACAAGCCCGTGCGCGACTCCGTCCCCACCATCCAGTTCTACAACGATCAGCTCAACAACAACATCACCTTGCGCGACATGTTGTCCCACCGCACGGGAGTAACTCGGCACGATCTGATCTGGTTCAAGTCGCCTTTCACCAGAAAAGAATTGTTCGACAGGTTGAAGTACCTCGAGCCTCAGGAGCCGATGCGAGAGACTTTTCTCTACAACAACCTTATGTTCTCGGCCGTCGGGCAGATCATCGAATTGAAGTCCGGCAAGACCTGGGAGCAGTTCGTCCGCGAGCGAATATTCACGCCCCTCGATATGAGCTCCACCACGTACTCCATTTCCGATATGACGCAGCATCCTGACCATGGCGTGCCCTTCCGCGAAAAGCGCGACTCCTTCGAGCTTTACAAAATCCCCTTCTACGAGGACACCGAAGGCGTTGCGCCCGCGGGCGCAATCATCTCCAACATCGACGAGCTCTCGCACTGGCTCATTGCCTTAATGAATGACGGAAAATACAACGGGAAACAGGTCCTGCCCGCAAATGTGCTCAAGGCAACCATACAGCCGGCCATTGGGTTGCCCAACACACTCGGCGAGGCCCTGGGATATTGGGAACTGCTAAATCCCGCCTACGGGATGGGGCGGCAGACGGTTTCCTATCGCGGGCGCCTGCTCACCTTTCATGGTGGCGACCTTCCGGGGTTTCACTCCCAGGTGTCCTTCATGCCCAACGACAAAATCGGCGTCATCGTCTTCGTGATCAGCGATCACAGCGCCCCTCTCTATAACATCGTCAGCTATAACGTCTATGAGCGCCTATTGGGCATGGACCAGACTCCTTGGAGCCAGCGCCGCCTACAACAACGGCTTGCCAACAAAAAAGCCGGCACCGAAGCGCGAGCGAAAGCGGGCGCGGACCGCGTGGCCAACACCAAGCCTTCTCATCCCTTGGCTAACTACGCCGGCGAATATGAGAACCCGGCGTACGGCATTCTCAAAATCGGGCTCGCTGGCGATCAGCTCCAGTTTGGATTTCATGAATTTCAGTTTCCGATGAGCCACTTCCACTACGATCGCTTCGACACGCCCGATGACGAGCAGTACGGAAAATTCTCGGTCAACTTCCGCACCAATCCACAAGGCGACGTTGACAATGCGGTGATCTCGCTCGACGAGGCCGAAGTTGTTTTCACGCGCAAGCCCGAAACTCTGGATGCAAAAGTTCTGCAAAGCCTTGCGGGAACCTACCTCACACCCGCAAAAGTCAAATTCCAAGTCACCTATCAACCGGGTGCCGGCCTTTCGCTCGAATTTCCCGGCGGACCTCCACAGAAGCTCGTCCCTGTCAAAGGTTTCCAGTTCAGGACTCCGCGCTTTGCCGACGTCATCTACGAGTTCGTCCTGGAGAACGGACAGGTGAAAGCTCTGAAGGAGAGAGACCCGTCCGGCGAATTCACATATCTACGGCAGTGATGCGTCGCGGCTTTCGCAGTGGACGCTTAGGTGCCCGCTTACGTGAGGTGCCTTGGTCGCGGCTTGTTTCCTCAGGCCGAAACAGGAGCGACGGACCTGAGCCACTGCTCCATCTGGTCGTGGCTTACCACTCCGGCCTGCTGCATTACCACCCGGCCGCCAGAGAGCACCACGAAGTTGGGTATGCCACGAACATTGAAGCGCCCAGCAAGTTGCGGGTATTTCTCTGTATCGACCTTTAGCACTACTGCCTTGCCTGCCATGTCAGCAGCGGTTCGTGCGACTTCAGGAGCAGCGGCGTGACACGGCCCGCACCATTCTGCCCAGAAATCCACGAGTACCGGAACCGGAACATTTTGAACGACTTCATCGAATAACGCATCGTCGACCGCGAGCGGTTCCGCGATCGGCGGCAACGGCGATTTACAAGCTCCGCAACGGCCGGTGCTGGCCAGATATTTGGCTGGGACACGGTTCTTCTGTCCGCAATGGCTGCAGGCACGAATGACAGGCATACAAGACCTCCGTCAACACTGAATTGACATTGAACATAGGATGCCAGGGAGCACGCACAAGGCATCTCGAAGTCTGGCAGAGCTAGCGCATTGTGCGACGCTCTTCGGGGCGGCTCGGAGTCTACAGCAACAAATCGAAGATTTGAAACGCGCGCTCCCACTGTTGCGTTGCAGGATGCTTACTTTGCGGATCGATGATCGTGAACGTGCGCGCGACTGCAAAACTTAGCCCGCCCGCAATTGCCGGCAAGCGCGCCTCTATTTCGTCGCTGTAAGCGAGATCGATCTGCGGCTCCGGAACGGCCTTCTCCAATATCCGCTCGAGCCCGATGTCCACGTCCAATGCCTCAAACGCGTAAATGCTCTCTTGAAGTCCCTTGGTAATAGGAAGATCCCGCGGCTCTACCCTGATCCTGTCATTCGCCTTCGCAGTGCGCTGGGCCATGAGCAGCAAGTCGGCTATTTTTTGTTGGACAAACTCGTAGTAACGCCTGATGTCCTCTTTATCAATCTCCAAGCCAGCGGCAACTCTAAAAAAATGCTCTAACTGGTGGATGGCTTGCACGCGCTTGTATGGCTTCACGTTATGAACTGGTTGGAGAGGGCCTAAATCCTGATTTTGCATTTTGTGGTCCTTCCTAGAACTTGGACAGCATCGGGCGAGTTTCGCAAACAGCTCGCTTTCTGGGTGTCGAGTAGTCGCCGATTCGATGCACGAAAGGGAGCCTTGAGCGCCATTCTCGATACAGAACTCCCTGGGAGCAAAAGCAGTTCCAATCCTTTCACGCCAGCGTGAAATCAAGCCCTCTTAACGATATTGAGAAAAGGTGAGTTATCTCGGTATGCGTTAACCATTCGCGAGGGAGGACCGCCGCATGTCAAGAGAATGACTGCCCGGTGTCGAAAACACGACAGCTGAGATTTGCAGTATCGGTGAGTAATCCTCTTACCGACAGGTGTCACCTGGCTACCGGCAGTCTGCAGGGCACCGGCGTTACCGATGATCGGCCCTGGAAAATAAGTGGTGTTGGGCGTACGCGACCGTGTGAGAACGGAACTCTCGCCCTTCTATTGCGAATCGGATCGCTACCCTAAAAGCAAAGCCCCGCCGCAAGGCGGGGCTTTGCCATGAATCGGAACTGCTTACTTGCCGAAGCGGTAGACCAAGCCGCTCTGGAGACGCATGTTGTTCTGTCTTGCGCCGCCAAAGTGCGTGTACAAATACTCGACTTGGATCGCGCGGAACGCCAGGTGGCGCGTCAACGTAAAGTCAGCGCCCCCACCGAACGTCATCGCAAACGAATTCGACGACGCGGACGGGAAGCCGGTTGCGCTGGCCGTCAGTCTTTCGCCGCCGAACAGCACCTGCGCGTAAGGAGTCAGGCGGCCGGAGTTGTGATATGCCAGCCGCGGCCCGAACAGATAGTTGATTTCATGGGACGAGCTGCCCGCCGGCATCCCGGTGACTTTGCAGCCGCCGACATCTCCGACAAGCCCGAGCCAGCTATTCACGTTGGCCGCGAACGTGCCCCCTGCACCTTGGCAGTTGGCGCTAGGAGCACCCTGGCCAGGATTGATTCGGACATACTGATATTGTCCGGAAATCTCCATGCCCCGGGTTTCCTGGGCCTGCGCGATGCTGGTCGCGAATAGAACCAAGCCGAACAGAATGAACAATTTACGCATTCTTCCCTCCATAAAGATATTCCCAAACGGGGGTAGTACTATTACTATCGTCTCGAACGCATCGCCGGGCAGCAACAACCATATTTTTGGTGTTTCCGGAGGGTAAACAGTGGAAGGAAACTGCTACTTTCTGGAATTTCCCACGTTCACAACGGGGGCGGTAGCACTTTCCGGCGAGCTCTCCGCGCAGCGGAATCCGAATTCGCGGGCCGATTGTTGGGATTCTGAGGCAAGCGGTCAACGCATCTGGAGGCAAGTACTGATGTACTGTTTCCACTTGGGCAAATGTGGTACCTTCATGCCATTGTCACGCGTCCGGGGTGAATCCAGAATAGCAGTTGTGTGGACGTGGTTTCGTAGCAGCCTACTCCGCGATTTCATCGGTTCACTTCAGCATTCTGTTCACACGCGTAGTTGCTTTTTCGGCGGTCGATTGCGAGTAGTGCGACAAGAATCATTGCGGCCGTTTGGGCACCGGCGGCCGAGTATGAGGTAGCTGTCCCCATGGCGATCATTCACTTTCGCTGCAAAGAGCGCCGCCGCACCGTGCGGGTGATGCTCACTGTGCCGCTGCGAGTCAGCGGGCAAACCGAAATCGGCGAGAAATTTTCCGTGAGGGCGCTGTCGCATTCCGTGAGTCTGCACGGCGCGTCAATCGAGCTGGAACAGGGCGTGGTGCTGGGCGAAATTCTCCAGCTCGAGAACGAAATCACAAGAGAAAGAGTAGAAGGCAAAGTGGTGTCGATCCGCCGCACGCGCGACGGCAAACGCTACGTCGCGATCGAATTCACCGAAGCGGATCCGAATTTCTGGCACATGGCTTTTCCGATCCCTGGCGCAAGACCGATGAGGCGCCCAGTCTCTTCCAAGGTTTCCTCTCTGTAATTCGAATCGGCGAGCCTTTCGTATCTTCGCACCGCATTTCTGTACTATCTTTTTGATGTGCCTCCCCGGCGAAAATCGCCTGCTGAAAATCCACCGAACTCGGCTGGGAAAAAAACCGCAAAAAATCGGACTGATTTCGGATACGCACGCATTGCTACGCGACGAAGCGCTGCATGCGCTGCGTGGCTCGGATCTGATTATTCATGCAGGGGACATTGGCGATTCCAAAATACTACAGGCGCTGCGACAGATTGCTCCGGTGGTGGCGGTGCGCGGAAATGTGGATACGTCGGGGTGGGCGAAATCGCTGCCCGAGACAGCGGTGGCGGAAGCGGGAGCAATAAATATTTATGTCCTGCATGATTCGAATGCCTTGGATTTGGATCCCAAGGCGGCGGGATTTCACATCGTAGTCAGTGGGCATTCGCACAAGCCCGGACGCAGCGAGCGAGATGGAGTTGTATACATAAATCCGGGTAGTGCGGGGCCGCGGCGATTCAACTTGCCGATTACGGTGGCGCGCCTGGATTTGGGAGCGCGGCCGTGGAGCGTGGAGTTTGTTGATTTGGAAAAAGGGCGTAGAGTGAAATGAGGCGCGGCGGTTCCGAAGGATTTGTGATCCTTTCGAATTGGTCGGCGCCGTCACGGAGTGCGATGATGAAAAAGAAAAACAAAAAGAAAAACAAAAAGAAGAACAAGAAGAGCGGCAAGAAGCGAGCAGCGAGCAAGAGCGGAGTTTCGGTGAAAGCAAGATTGCGCGCGAGGAGCGGAAATAAGAAGAGTTCAACCAAGCGCAAGCGAGCGGCGCGCAGGAGACGGGTCCGCGAGAACGAAGATGTGCTGGCCAACCAAAGTATCGAGAAGGTGCCTCTGTCAGCGATACGACCGAAAGCGAGGTCGGCGCGAGTTGGCGGCGGCGCGGGCGACTACCGAGGTGTTTCGGTGGTCGAAGGCGTGGATTTTGAGAGCCCCAAAGAGCTGCTGGAAGAGGGTCAGGCGTTTGAAGCGGGAATTGTAGACGGCGTGCAGAATGCACCGAACGCGGACCGGGGCGAAGTACGGACTCGCGAGGTCCCAATGGATGATGTTCCACCGGAGTATGACGACCAAGACCGGCCTTAGGGCTCGTGTAATTTAGGTTTCACGGCATACGGTGCGACGCTCGCCCATTTTCCATTCAAGGTTTCGCATCATGCAGAGTCGGATCGGAGCGAGCGGCTTTTGGATCAAGAAGCCGCGAGAGTCAACGGCAGAAGGAATTCTTGCAGGCGCGTACTTTCCTTTGCGGCCAGGTTTTCAAACTGAACGCCCATGGAATCCGCTCCTACGGTGCGGACTACCCGCCCATCTGAAAGCACGGGGGGCTTGCCGGCCTCGAGTTCCAGACTCAGCGTGACGAGTGTACCGGTTGGAAATACCCGGTGAGACTGAACAAGCATCCCGCCAAGGCTTAGGTCCACGGTTGTGCCTTTAAGACGGTCCTTGGCGGCCTCTAGCGAGACCAAGCAGCGAAGCCGAACGCGGGTGAAGCGCCGCCGTTCCCGCTCGATCGACCCTTCCGCAACGCGGACCAATCTTAGGAGCTTGTTGCGCTCGACAGGCTTGAAAAGAAAAAACTCAACGCCAGCGTCAAAGGCACGTTTCATCAGCGTCCGTTCTTCCTCTCCGGTGATCATCACGATGACCGTGGATGCGTTGACGCGGGAAGCGCGGATTTGACGCGCTAATTCCACGCCATCTGGCGGGGGCATGCGCATATCGATAAAAACGGCATGATATTTCTCCCGCTTCAGACGCCCGGCGGCTTCGATACTGCTCGTTAAAAAGCTGGCGTCCATGCCGGCCGAGCGGAGGATCTCGCCGATGAGTTCACCGGTGAGCGGATCGTCGTCGACAACAAGAACCCGTGCAGACAAAATATCGCTCCTGTGGCGAACGCGATTCCGGTGAAGCTACGATGGTAGCAAAGCTAAAAATTGATCCGCGACGTTTTCGAGTTTAGCAACCAGCGGCTCAATTCTTCTCGAAGCAGTTGAAAATCAATTGGTTTCGAGAGACAGGCGCAGCAGCCAGCATTCAAGATCCGCTCGCGTTCCGCAGCCATGGCATGGGCCGTCACGGCAATCACCGGAATCTCACGCGTCTCCGACTTTTGGCTCATCCATGTGACGAGAGCGAGGCCGTCTTCTTTGCCGAGATTGATGTCGAGTAAGATCGCATCGGGAAGCCGCTTCGCAAAAACCTCGTAACTGCTGTTCAGGTCTGCCGCGGACCAAACCTCATAACCTTCGACTTCTAGCCAATCACGGAGAAGCTCGCGGTTGAGCTGATTGTCTTCGACAACGAGGATGCAATGTTTCACGCATTCTCCAAAGACGGGGAGGTTACCACGCGCTCCAATTGTTTGATCAAGGGTTCTCGCCAAGAATTCTGCTTTCGAAAGAGCGATTCGGCATGCGCGTGGATGTACTTTTCCTCCTCTTTGGTAAGATCCTTGCTAGTCAGTACAAACACGGACAGCTCGGCTGTGCGAGGATTGGAGCGCCATTCAGCGAGCAATTCAAAACCGCTCATCTTGGGGAGCACCAAGTCAAGAATTACAAGCTCCGGCAAAGATTCAGCCACACTAGCGCGGGCCTGATCTCCATCCGTTGCCGTACTGACGGCATAGCCGTACCCGCTGAGCAACTCGACAATCATCTCGAGCGTTGATACGTCGTCCTCCACCACCAAGATGGTCCTTGCCGGGGCTGCGCCTCCGCGCGACCTGAGGCATCGCTCCACGGCAGATAGCAAGGTCGATTTGTCCACCGGTTTAATCAAATACTCGTCGGCACCGAGAGCACTTCCGATGGCAGGCTGGTCCATGATGGTTACGACAATGACGGGGATTTTTGACGTTCGCGGGTCATTTTTCAATTGCAGTAGAACCTCCAATCCGTGGACTGGCTTCATGAGGAGGTCCAAAGTGATGGCATCCGGCCGGTGTTCAGCGGCCACATCCGTGGCGCGCTCCGGCTTGTCGCACCTCAACGTCTCATAGCCTGAAGAAGCCAGTTGCGACTGGATGAGTTGACCCGTCGCCGCATTGTCCTCAATGACAAGAATCCGCGGGGCTTTGCCTGCCCTTAACATGGGCACGGAGGTCTGAGAGGGTTGATCTTGAGTGGTGGCAATGAAGGGAAGACAGAAATAGAAGCAGGCACCCTCGCCGGGTTGGCTTTTGATCCCTAGTTTGCTGCCATGTAATTCGACCAGGCGCGCAGTGATGGCCAGTCCCAGGCCCGTACCCTCCGTAGTGTTGCCGTTTTGTGTCAGGCGAAAGAACGCCTCAAAGATCCGCTGTTGTTCGTCGGCTGGAATTCCCGGGCCGTTGTCGCGCACTTCGATGCGGACTTGGTCATCTATCCGACTCGCGACCATCTCGATGCGGCCACCTTCCGGCGTGAACTTGATCGCGTTGCCTACTAGATTCGTAAGCACTTGTTTAAACCGCATAGCATCTGCGTGGACGTGCAGATTGGCCTCAACCTGTTGGACTAATACCTGCGACTTCTTTTCCGCCAGCGGGTAGAGACCGCTGATCACTTCCGCAAACGCCGGCGCGACCGCCACATGCTCACGGGCGAGCTCCATTCTTCCCGCTTCGATTTTGGAGAGGTCAAGAATGTCGCTGATTAGTTTTAGAAGGTGCTTCCCGCCAGTATGTATGTGGTTGACGTAACGTTGCTGGCGATCATTCAGCGGGCCGTAACGCTCATCGGCGAGCAGGTCGGAAAAACCCAGAACGGCGTTCAACGGTGTGCGCAGTTCATGGCTCATGGTGGAGAGAAACTGATCCTTGAACTTGCTGGCGCGTTCTGCCTCGTCCTTTGCCCGGACGAGGGCCCGCTCGGCGCGCTTTTTCAAGGTGATATCGTGGAGGACGACGACGCCGCCCCGCAGAGTCCCATTCTGATCCTTGAGAGCTCTGCCCGTAATACTGAGTAAACGACCTTCCGGCACCTTCGCGTTGCGGATGAAGACCTCGGCTGCGTCAACATTCTCGCCCCGTATTGCACGGACCAAGGGCAGTTCGTTGGGCGGATACGGGGTCACCGCGTCAGGCAAATACGTGCCATAGCGATCAGACCACTGGTCGGGAGTCTCGTCCGTGGCACCCAAACCTATCATCTGCTCTGCTGCGTCATTGAAAAGGAGAAACTTCCCGTCTTTATCGGCGACCACCACGCCGTCCGCCATGCTCCCAAGGATGGATTGCAGGATTTCCTGTTGACGCCTGCGCTCCTCCTCTGCCTGCTTTTGCTCGGTAATGTCTTCGGAGATGCCCAGGAGATACTGTGGATTGCCACTTCCATCCGAGAGGGGAATCTTCTTGGTGTGGAGTACCCGAGTCTTCCCGTGCCTGGTGTGCAGGCTCTCCTCAGGAATATCCGAAAGCGTGCCAGCTTCCAGGACTTGCCTATCCATCGTCGTGAAAAACTCGGCTTCCTCCGTGGGGAAGAAATCATAGTCATTCTTTCCGATTAGCTCTGCTCGGCTATAGCCGAGGAGTTGCTCAAACGCCCGATTCACCCGAACAAACCGGAGTTCTTTGGCGTCCTTGACGAAGATCAGGGCGGGAATATTTTCAACGATGGAGTCGAGGAAGATTTGCGTACGCCGCCGTTCGTCTTCGGCTCTTTTTTGCCCGGTAATGTCCCGGAAAACAAGTACGACTCCTAAGCTTTCGCTCTGATCGGTAAGAATAGGGGCCGCGCTATCCTCAATATCAAATTCCCGCCCGCTTTTGGACAGTAAGACCGTGTGGTCGGCAAGACCCACTATTTTCCCTTCGCGGAAAACTTTCTTGACGGGATTCTCGACAGGGCGGCGCGTTTCCGCGTTCACGATGTCGAAGACCAGATCCATGGACTTTCCCCGGGCTTCCTCCAGGCTCCACCCGGTGAGGGACTGGGCCACAGGATTCATGAAGGTCACGGCGCCGTTCATGTCCGTGGCGATCACCGCGTCGCCAATGCTCGCAAGGGTTGTCGACAGCCACTTTTCACTTTTCCGCAAATCTTCTTGCGCTCGCTTGCGTGCCGACAATGCGCGGAATAGCGGTACAAAGACCACAAAAAGAAGCGATGCGCTCAACAGGTTCCCTGCAACAACTATCCGAGAAGTCCTGCTCAAAGCGTCAGTCATTTCCAGGGTGCGAAGGGCCCGGAAGCGATTTTCCTCCTCCTGCAGATCCGCGAGAACCGTGCGGATCTGGTCCATCCACCGCTTTCCTTCGCCCGCAAGGACCACCGCGTTGGCCGCTGCCGATCCCTCCGTCTTGCGGAGATCGATGGTTCTTTGCAGCTCCGCCAATTTCTTCTCTACTAGCGGCTCGAGCTCCAGAATACGTTTCTGCTGATTGGCATTGTCAGCCGTGAAATTCCTTAATTCAGTAATTAGACGGTTGACATTTTTTATGGCGCCGCGATATGGCTCAAGGTAGGTCTCATCTCCAGTGAGGAGAAAGCCTCGCTGTCCGGTTTCTGCATCTACGAGGCGGGCAGCCGTATCAGCAAGCACCGCCCGAACTTCGAAGCTGTGCTTCCGCGCCTCGGCAGCGTCGGCAACGCGAATCGTATCCCGATACGATTCCCAGCCGACCAACAGCATGATGACCGCCGCCACAACGAGTGCAACAACGATCAGACGCCTTTCGCGCGGCCATCGATTGCTCCCACCGCCTTGCCCATGAGTGCCGGTGGTCATTATTTGTGACCGGACCCCGCCGGTTGCACCGGTTCATAACCATGAACGAGCGCCTCGAACTCGTCCAAGATCGAGCGATCCCACCAGCCGCGCTTTACTTCTTCCCGCATGATCGCAAGAGCCTTTTCCGTGGGAAGGGCCTTGCGGTACGGCCGGTCGGTGCTTAGCGCGTCATAAATGTCCGTGATTTGAAGGATGCGCGCGGTGAGTGGAATTTGCTCGCCTTTCAGCCCGTCGGGATACCCCGAGCCATCCCATTTTTCATGGTGGTGGCGAATGATCGGCAGCACGTGGCGAAAGGACCGGAGCGGCGCGCAAATTCGCTCTCCGGCGATCGTGTGTTGCTCCATGATTTTGCGTTCTTCCGGATTCAGTGGTCCAGGCTTGAGCAGAATGTGCTCCGGCACGGCCAGCTTGCCGATATCGTGCACAAGGCCGCCTCGACGCAGAGCGACGCGCAGGTCCTCGGGCAAACCCAGCTTCTCGGCGAGCGAGACGGAATACTTCGAAAGGCGGTCGCAGTGCCCCTCGGTATAGGGATCCTTCGCCTCAATACTCAAGGCGAGGCTGAACAGTACGGCCTCAGCGTTGTCCAACTCATCGGTGAATTGCTTCAAGCGCAGCAGGGAGTGCACGCGAGCCAACAACTCGTGCTTATTCACTGGCTTGCTGAGGAAATCGTCAGCTCCGCACATGATCCCGCGGATGCGGTCGTCGTCGCTGTTCAAACTTGTGAGCAGTACCACGGGGATCAAGCGAGTTTCCGGTTTGGACTTCATCGCCAGACAAGCCTCAAACCCGGTTCGGCGGGGCATAACCACATCCAGCAACGCGAGATCAATCGAGTCGCTAGCCACGCGATCTAATGCTTGCTGGCCGTCTGCTGCACAGACCACCTGGTAACCCTCTGCGCTCAGTAGGGCGGAGAGGAGCTCGCGGTTAGCGTCGTTATCATCGGCTACAAGGATGATTCCCTCGTGTGCTTGCGGAGCAGACACATCACACCTCCTCAGCGATCATTTCGCGCACACAAAAAGGCTTCAGTGCCTTCCAGACGGCGCGAACCTCGCATGGGATCTACTTAAAAGTATCGCAGAGATTCAAACGTTCTAATCTTGCTTCGGTACCGTTTCTGCTAAATAGTCAATAAGGTGAATGCAGTTCCAATGCGCCTTGGCAGGGATATCGGAATTTGCATCCACCGCCGTAGAACGGAAGTGCTTGCAAACGAGTAGCCGTCGGTGCTATTAGAGTTGAGTATGCTGCGATCTTCCAGTGGCTTCACTTGAACCGCCCGCTAACCGCGGGTCCCGCCGGCAAATATTCCTTTTGAAGTTTGAGGTCGTGAACTCTGTTTAGAGCCAGGCCCGGTTGGCTTGGAGGAAGGTTTTCGCCATGAAATCGCTCAAGACTTTTGTTGTGGCGTTTGCTTGTGTTGCGGTGATCGCCGTTGTTGTGAGCGGTGTTTCTGTCTTTTCGCAGGCGAGCGCTCCTGCACGCAGTTTCGAATTTACATACCTGACCAGAATTCCGGGCTTGCCCGCGGACGCAGAAATTTCGAGGATTTGGATTCCGTTGCCGCAATCGGATCCGTACCAGGCGATCAGCGCATTGAAAATCGAATCTCCATTCTCTTACACAACGCATCGGGATTCGGAATATGGCAATGAGTATGCGTATCTGGAGGTTCCAGCGGCAAAGGTCGCCGGGCCGGCAGAGGTTCGCGTTACTTTTCAGGTGACGCGGCAGGAGCATCGGGTTGCGCTCGGGGGGAATCCGATCGCCGCGAACACGGGAGTGGGCGCGGGAGATCTGCGACGCTTCTTGCAACCGGATCGCCGCGTGCCGCTCCGGGGAGTCATTGGGGAACTTTCCGCGCAGGAGACACGCGGGATTCAAGATCCACTAGTGAAAGCGCGCGCGATCTACGACTACGTGATCGCCACTATGCGCTACGACAAGTCTGGAACCGGCTGGGGAAACGGCGATGCAATATGGGCGTGCACGGCCAAACGCGGCAACTGCACGGATTTTCATTCGCTGTTCATCGGCATGGTGAGGGCGGCGGGAATTCCCGCGCGCTTCGAGATTGGCTTTCCGCTGCCCGCGGAGCAGCATGTTGGAACAATTCCGGGATATCACTGCTGGGCGCAGTTCTATGTCGAGCCGTACGGGTGGATTCCAGTGGATGCCTCAGAGGCTTGGAAGCATCCGGAAAAGAAGAATTACTTTTTCGGGGCGCATGACGACAATCGCCTGCAGTTTAGCGTTGGGCGAGACATCCGGCTGGACCCGTCCCAGCAAGGCGAACCGCTCAACTATTTTATTTACCCCTACGCCGAGCTGGATGGAAAACCGCTTGCGTTGCAGTCCCAGTTTTCGTTCCAAGACCGAATGAGCAGTAGCGATTGATGATGGCGTTTGCCACGCTTTGCGCCATCATCAGTCGTAAAATTCGGGCGATTTCTTCAGGGACTTCCATTGATGGCCATCGTGGCCGAAGACTACCAATTTGATTTGTTCACGTTCGACGAGGTCGAGGAGTTTCCTGGTGCTCGCGCGGAGTTGCTGCTCGTTGTCGTCGGTGGGCCAGGCTTTGCGCTCGACGGTGAAGGTGCGCTGCAGCACTGCGGCGTCGATGGCCAGGAGAATTGGGCCGGCTTGGGGTAGGCGGACGAGGACGGATTGATGGCCGGGAGCGTGGCCGCTGGTCTCGAGCAAAGTGATGCCGGGGAGGAGTTCGGTGTCGCCGTCGACGAGGCGATAGCGCAGCGCGTGGTGGTCCCAATGCGGGCGAGCGACGGCGAAGCGCGGGTGGCCGTTGAGGGCCAGGGCGTAGTGTTCGCGCTGGACAATGAACTCGGCGTTCGTGAACGCGTCATGGTAGCCAGCGTGGTCGACGTCGAAATGCGTGCAGACGAGAATGTCGATGTCCCGCGGGCGTACATTGAGCTCGGCGAGATGCTCGAGGACGTTTTTTTCATTGGTGGAGGGAGGCGCGGGCGAAAGCGGGGCGTCGGGAGCCATTCCTGAATCGATCAGGATGTGCTTGTTGTCAGCAGTTTCGACGAGGTAGCAGCCGGAACTCATTTCCAGGGTTTGGCCGCCGGGGAGCGGAATGGCGGTGGTGCTCAGGCGAAACAGATAGAGTTTCTTCGGTGCGGTGGCGGTAGTCATGCGGCTCCTTTTGTCTGAGTCAGAGAGCGAGTGCACAAAGCGCTCTTCTGAGGGCGGTTGCTGTCTTCCCGACATATAGTCTACCACAGATTTAGATATTTGTCAAATTATCAAACGGCGCTCGAGGCCGTTCCGGCTGACGTGCATGGGTTTGTGCCGCAGCAAGGCGGGGGATGATTCAGGACCTTTTGCGGGGCTTACGCGAGTTGGGCTTTCGCTTGTTGCAGAGACGGCGCGGTTGCAGCAAAGCTTCGCGCGTTTTCCTGGGGAGCTTGGCAAAAACGAGGTCGTAGGATTCGCGGAGCAGACCGGCGAGCTCTTCTTTCGGCAAGGCGTCTTTCGTTTCCAACGCGACCCACTGCGCGCGGGCCAGGTACGGTGCGGGAATGATGCCGGCGCGTTCGGTGAGGTCCGCGAAATTTTCGGCGGAACATTTGAAGGAAAGCCAAACTTTCGCCGGTTCCAGAACGGTCACCGCAAAAATCTTTCCGCTTATTCGGAAAGTGAGATCAACGCCCCAGGTGACCTGCTCGGTTGCGTGGGGAAACGAGAGGCACAGATCGCGGACCCAGTCGATGTCTGCGTTCATAGGCCAGGAGTGTAGGGGAGATTGGTATTGCTTTGGGAAGATTTTTGGAGAGGTCAGTCCGCGCTGCGTTTTGGGGATTCGGTCGCCAGGTCAGTCGACGCCGATGTCTTCGTTCCAAATGGCGGGATTTCTGCGGATGTAGCCGGCGAGCAGGTCGATGCATTCTGCGGAGTGGAGGTCGATAACTTCAGTGCCGTTTTCGCGAAGCCAGTCGATGCCGCCGTGGAAGTTGACGGACTCGCCGACGATTACGATGGGGATGCCGAATTGTCGGACGAGTCCGCTGCAATACCAACAGGGCGCCAGCGTGGTGACCATGATTTTATCGCGATAGGTCCGCTGCCGTCCGGCATGGCGAAAGGCGTCGGTTTCTCCGTGGATGGAAGGATCGTTCTCCTGGATGCGGCGGTTGTGCCCGCGCCCCAGCAGGTTTCCGTCACGATCGAAAAGGGCGGCGCCGATGGGAATGCCGCCTTCGGCGAGGCCGTGGCGCGCTTCGTCGATGGCGACCTTCAGCATTTGCTGGTAGTCAGCCGGATTCCTTTCACTGTGATTCGTCATTTATGCAATGATGCAGGAGATAGAAATTGAAATGGACACGCATTCTACCGTATCGGGAAACACGGATTCCACCAAGCCTACGATGAATCACCAGGCGTTCGCGTTGCTGGAGAGCGAGGCAGCATTGCAACGATTCGTGGGAAGCGTGGAAGGCCGGAAGGCTGCCAAAGCCTGCCTGGACGCACGCCGCGCATGTTGCGATGGCAGCGTACTTTGCTTTTGATCATGCGGCTGACGCCACGTTCGCGATCATGAAAGCAGGCATTTTGCACCACAACACGGCCGTCTCGGCGTTCGGAACGGACCGCGACCGGTTCCGGCTATTTTACAGCTTCGATGTGGTGCGAGACCGCCGAGCAAGACGGGAATGGGTGGCTCCTGACCGGGAGCCGCGGTAACGAAATAGCGGCGGGGCGTCCTGAGCGCGTGCGGCAAGCAACATCGTGTACCCTGAGCAACGCACGCTGGCGGTTCGTTCGTATCTAAATACCTACCATACAACGACTTAACTTGTGGCTTGTCTCTTGCCTATTTGCTGGCTAGCTGCTGCTTTGCAGGAGGCGACCATGCTGAGGCGCAGACTATTTATTGTGCTTTTGGCTGCAATTGGCTCGATGGAGCTTGCTGGCTGCGGTGCAGAGGCTGCGCGACCGGCAGAGACACCGCACGCCCAGATCCGTGCAACTTCCGCAGGTCCGGGCAAGGACGCGAGCCAAGCTTCCTTGACTACCAGACACGCGCGGCCTTTGCATAAAGATGCGCCGCATGAAGCGTTCCTTTCCACTTACCACAATCCGGAAGAGGGGATTTCGTTTCGCTATCCGCGAAATTATTCCTTAGAAGAAGGGGATGTGCAGGAGCGTTCGTTCTTTCTGAAAAGACAAGAAGATTTCGACAGCGAGCAACCGGGAGCAACATTGCTGGCGACTGTACTGATCCCGGAAGACGGCTATCCGAACACCACGTTTGAGCATGGGTCGCTGCAATTGGTGGTCAGTGAGGCGGGCACAGAGAAAAGCTGCCGGGAGGCAAGTCTTCTGGGATCTAACCAAAGCAGTCCGAGAACCACGACGATCCAAAGAATCGTGTTTCGGTGGAGCGAGCACGAGAGTGAAACAGCCGGGACCAAAGTGCTTGAACGCGCTTACGCGGGATATTCGCAGGGAACCTGCTACGAATTCTTACTCACAGTGGCTTCGGAAGAAACCCCTGACCCTGACGGCTTCAAAAAGCCAGCGGACACAGCCAAGATCATGAAGCAACTGGAGAAAATTGTTTCGAGCGCGCAAATTTTCACCAAGAGCGTAACGCCACCGACCGCAAGCACCGAGGAGGCCGCGGATCGCTTGTGATCGCAACCAGCGGTGAATACTGGATGCGCTGGCTCCCGGAATCTGGGCCGCAAGAAGTTGCCGCAACGGAAGGGGTGTTTATGCGAGTTAAGTCACGCGTCTCTAATCACGATTCCTTCCATAGTAACGCCGCGATTTGATCGTAGAGCTCGTCTTTGGTCGGAATTCCGACCAGACATCTCTCTCTTAAAAGCGAAACAGTAGCAAGCCGTAGGCTGCGCCCATGTTTTGCGCCTGGGCGAGAGTCGGTGTTTTCGCTCGCCCCGGAATCTTAAGAGGAGGAAATCATGCGTTTTATGAAAATTCTGTTGGTGTGTCTTGCGTCGGTGTTGCTGCTGGGCATAACCGCGCACCACGGTGCGGTAGTAGGGGGCGCAACAAAGCCGCAGCAGAAGCCCTTTATCGTTGCGGATGGAGGAGACCCATTGCCGCGACCGCCCCTAGTCGCCGATGGGGGCGACCCGCTGTCCAGGCCGGCGATCGAGGCCGATGGAGGTGATCCACTGCCGAGGCCTCCTCTTGTGGCAGACGGCGGCGATCCGTTGCCACGACCGCCGCAACGGTCGGAGTTCGTTGATGGAGGAGATCCTCTGCCCAGGCCGCCGCTGGCATTTGCTGCCTAGCGAAAAGAAGCGAGTCGCGGGAAAGATGCACCGCATCCTTCCCGCGACTCATGCTAGTATTTCGCATCGCAAGTCTTGCCGGAATAGTTTACTGCCTGGAGAAGCATGCTCAGCCAATCGATCTGGTGGAGCAGCATCGCATTGGAAGTTTTCCTGCTGACTCGAGGAGTGTGTGGGCGCCTGATCTTTCGCTACCCGGTTTTCTACGCATACATTTTCTTTGTTCTCTCGCAGTCCATTCTTCGTTCTTTCATTCATCGATGGAACGAGCAGCTCTATAGCTCAGTTTATTGGACTACGGAGTTTCTGGCTTTGATCCTTGGCTGCTGGATCGTGTTCGAGATCTACCGGTTGGCACTCGCGGCCTATCCGGGGACTGCAAAAATGGCGCGGAAAATCCTGCTGTTGTTATTTGTGTTGGCCCTGGCTAAAGCCGCCGCCGCGTTGTGGAGCGATCCGCACTTGCTGACGGACACTACGGCGCTGCAGATAGAGCGGGCGCTGCGAACGGTGCAAGCGATTTCGATTGTGGCGCTAGTCACTGTGTTCGCGTCCTATTCGATACCGTTTGGGAGGAATTTGCGGGGCATATTGCTTGGGTACGGGTTGTTCGTCGCCGAACGAGTGATTTGCCTGACGTTTGTTTCCGGCGCGGGACGGGATTTTTGGTTTTATGCGTATTCCGCATCCTATCTAGTGGCGCTGAGTTTGTGGCTGGGACATTTGTGGTCGTACCAGATAATCCCTGAAGCGGAGAGCAGCGTGCAGTTGGAGCGGGAATATCAAATGGTTGCGGCGGCGACGCAGCGGCGTTTGCAAGAAACACGCGGATACCTGCGAAAGGCGGTGCGCTCATGATGCTCATGATCGAGTTTTCGAGCCTGATCGCCGGAGCGGTGCTGCTGCTGTTGTTGATGGCGGTGGCGACAAAGGGATGGATGGCTTCACGCCAATTGCAGGAGCCGGCGCCGGTGCCCAGTGAAGAGGACGCAACTGAACCGTGCCCAGAAGAATTTGTCTCCAGGATCTTCTCCCGCGCCGACTGGGAATTCGTCCGCGGGCTTAGAGCTGGCAGTATCGAGCGATTGTTCCAGCACGAACGAAAAAAGGTGGCGCTGGTTTGGGTGCGCCAAAACTCCGCGATGGTCCGGAAAGTGATACGCGAGCATGCCGAAGCGGCGCGCCAAAGTAAGAATCTCGAATTCTCGACGGAGATCAACATTCTGGCGCAATTTCTCACCTTGATGGCCGTCTGCGGGACTCTGTCGGTAGCGATTCGGATAGCGGGGCCGCTGTGGCTTGGCGGGCTGGCGCATTTTGCGCAGAGGCTCTCGCAACAGGTAACAAAGTTGCAGGAATCATTCGAAGTGGGTGCCCTGGAAAAGGCCAGGGGAGCGGGACCTGCATGAGCTGCTGGGCCAATGGCAACTTCCCCGGGGCAGCGTAGGGCCAATACATTATGGATGTTCCGGACAAAACGGTGACGGTAGAAGAGGCGTACGACGACCTCTTGCGTCGATCGCTGTCGAAAATTGGCGGTGACTTGGCGCGCCTGATTTATCTGGCCTCTACGCGGGACTACAACACCGGCAAATACCACCACGATGGGCTGGCAGCACGCTTTCGTGCGGAGATCGCGTGCCAGGCGCTGGAGCTGGCGCATCGCCAGACCTTTTATCGCATTGCGGCGTGTTCGCTGGAACAGCTTGTGGCAGAAGTCGAGCTTTATGTAAGCTCTTCGCAACAGAGCCGCGACGAAATACTGCAAGTGTGGCAAAAACTGGAGCCTTACCGAGTGGCGCTTCCGCTGGGTGTCAATGTGGCGACAGCCCAGCTATTTGTATCGAACATTAAACTCGCCTTGGCAATCTTGCGGCGGCGTCAGGAGCAGAAGGCAATGGGGGCGTCAGGGTCATCGCCATAGCAGTCACCTGGCCGATGATTTCAGCGTCGATACCATGCGCGAGCCTGCGAACCGCGCGAGGGGAGAGCGGGTGGGGCAGCAGCAGCAGATGCCCATCCTGCAACTCGCACCAAGAGCAAGCGTATCCATCGCGTAGTTCCACAAAATAAATGGGGCGGTCAAACTCCGTACGCCAGCGCATGGGTTGAACTTTGCGCACGCGTGGATCAATTTGTACAAACGAGCCGGGACGAAGCAGCGGGTAGAGGGTCATGTCATGAAGGCCGATGTAGCCGTAAAGGCCGTGGCGAATGTCAAGGTGCTGGATCAGTGCGATGGGCACTTCGCCCCAGACTTCGACGAGGCGGGAGAGGAGATTGGTGTTGTCGATGTCGAAAGAGCGATCGAAGCGAATGGGGAAGGACACGGTGCGCTGCTGGTCATAAACTTCGAGATTGGTCAGGTGGGTGTCGGGCAAAGGAGCGGCCAACTGGTTGCGGCTGAGGTTCTGCAAATCGACACCGTAGAGCAGCAGGAGGTCGGTGAACTTGATGCGGTAGATGGAGCTGAGACTATAGAGCTTAAAGATGCTGGGGACAGAATCAGAGTTTTCGACTTGCGTGAGCCATGCGTTGGAGATGTGAAACTCGGGATTACCTTCGGCTTCGGCGATCTTCTGGCTAAAGTCCGCCACTTCACGCGTGGTGATGCCCAAACGGCAACGGATGTCTTTGAGTTGCTCGCTGGGGGGTTGAGCCCAAACCATGCCGATACTTTACCCTATAAGAATAAAAGTGTGGATAGGTAACTTCAACGGTATCTTCGTTTGCGTGTAATACCCGCATATTTGGCGGTAAGCGGGCAAAAACCACGGCAAGGCGATGATAAGTAAAACATTGTCCCTCGAGCAGGCGCTTGTCGTGGGCGGCGAAAACTTGTAGCGTAATTACAGGCCGCATTGTAAAGCAGGTTTGAATCCCCCCTTCTGTCGAACCCTCGTAACGGACTGTTTGCATCAACATCGCCGGAGCGTAATGGTTTCTGATCGCAAGAAATTAGAAAGTTCCTTGGGCGTCGCCAGCATCGAACGCCGCAAGCACCCGCGCTATGCCTCTAGCGCGACCGCAGCGCTAGTGGAAATCGGATCGGGTGCGCGTATTCACGGGCGCATCAGCGACTTGGGGCGCGGGGGGTGCTACATCGATGCGATGAGCCCGTTCGGTGTGGGCTCCGAAGTCAAAATACGAATCGTGGACGAGAACAGAACGTTTTTGGCGCAGGCCAGAGTGGTGTTCGGCGCAGCCGGCATGGGAATGGGGCTGATGTTCACGGCTATTGATCCGGAGCAATTGCTCGTTCTCGAAAGATGGCTGGCGGAGTTGAGCGGTGGTGCTCGCCCCGAGCCTTTGGTCGTGAAACAAGAAGCATTGAGCCAGAAAGCGACAGCGGACAAGGCGCCGAACCACGAGCAAAACTACGTGCTGAGCGAACTAATTATCGCGCCCATGCGGAAAAATGTCCTCAGCGACTTGGAAGGCAAGGCGTTGCTGCAGAAGCTGCTGCAATGATGCCGATGCCGGGCAAGTGGAGTATGCTGCAGAGCAGCGATTGGATACATCCGGAGGAGGTCGAACATGGGCGCTCCGATCATGTCAAGCAACGACGCGGCCCGCGTGGATGCTTTGCAGAAATATGCAATTCTGGACAGCGAGCCGGAACAAGCTTTCGATGACCTCACACTCCTGGCTTCCTATGTGTGCAAAACCCCTATCGCGTTGATTTCACTGGTTGATGGAAACCGGCAGTGGTTCAAGTCTAAGGTTGGCATTTCGGCGACGGAGACTTCGCGGGACATTGCGTTTTGCTCGATGGCTATACAGCAGCCGGACGTGTTTGTGGTGCCGGACGCGCTGCAGGATGAGCGGTTTCGCACGAACCCGCTGGTGATATCGGAGCCGAACATCCGCTTCTATGCGGGAGCGCCGTTGATTAATGAGGATGGCTATGCGCTGGGCACTTTGTGCGTGATTGACCGGGCGCCGCGTAACCTGGCCGCGGATCAGGAAGTGGCGTTGAAGGCGCTGAGCCGACTCGTGTTGATGCAGATGGACTTCCGGCGGAATTTGATTTTGCTGAAGGAAGCGCTGAATGATCGCACGCGCGAAGAACACGAACGGGAACGCGAGCTGAAGAAGGTTCAAGACCAACTGCTCAGGGTATTGCACCTGCACCCGTGAATGCGGCAACTCGAAACTATTTCAACGAAGATTCTACTTTCTTTCCATATTCACGCGCCTTGGTGATGATTTCTGTCTCGCGAAGCGTGAGAAGCTTGCGGTCTCGCATGACCACGCGGCCTCCGATGATCACCGTTTCGACGTCGCTGCCCTTTAAGGCATAGGCGAGTTGGGAATAAGCGTCGTACATGGGAACGGCGTTTGGCTCGTTCAAATTGATCAGGGTTATATCCGCCTTTTTTCCGGGTTCGAGCGAGCCAATTTCCTTCTCCAGATGCAAAGCTTTGGCACCTTCAATGGTGGCCATCTCTACGACACCCTTTGCTCCCAAGGCACGCGCATCCATTTTGGCGATCTTCTGCAGCTTGGCGGCCAAGTCCATCTCCTCCATCAAATTGAGGTCGTTGTTGCTCCCGGAAGGGCCGTCGGTACCGAGGCCCACGGCGACGCCGGCGGCGCGCTCTTCAATCACGGGGGCTACGCCGCTGGCCAGCATCATGTTGCTGGCGGGATTGTGCACGCAGCCGACGCCTTTTGCAGCGAGCAGCTTGCGGTCGGTTTCGTCGACCCAGACGCAATGGGCGGCAATAACGTCTGGGCCGAGGAGGCCGATGCGGTTCATATATTGAACGGGAGTGGCATGGTTTTGCGCGAGGCTGTCGTCGAGCTCTTTCTTGATTTCAGCGACATGGATCAAGATGGGCGCGTGATATTTTTGCGCCAGCGCTTGCACATCGTGAAGTGTCTTTTGCGAGCAGAGATAGATGGAGTGCGGCGCAACCGCCGCATGAATGAGCGGATCGCCCTGCCAGCGCTTCAGGAATTTTTCCGTGTAGGCGGCTGCTTCCGCTTCGTTCTTATTGTCGGGAACCGGGAAGTCGAGCCAGCTTTCGCCGAGAATGCCGCGCATGCCCGCAGCCTTAGTTTCTTCGGCGATGGCATCCTCGAAGTAGTACATGTCCGCAAAGGTGGTTACGCCGCCGCGTATCATTTCGGCGGCAGCCAACCGCGTACCCCAGCGTACAAAATCTTCTGTGACGTTTTTCGCTTCGGCGGGAAAGATATAGTTCTTCAGCCACACGTCGAGGGTAACGTCATCCTTCAGGCCCCGCAGGAGAGTCATGGGAACGTGTGTGTGGCCGTTGATGAAACCCGGCAGGACCAGCTTGCCCCTGGCATCGATGTGAGTCGCCGCAGCGTACTTGGCCTCAATTTGAGCGCGCGTGCCCACGTCTACGATGGCGTCGCCCTTTACAGCAATCGCACCGTCTTCAAGGATGCGGCGCTCCGCATCCATCGTCACCACGGTGCCTCCGGCAATCACCAGGTCGGCGCGTTGCCTTTTCTCCTGCGCAGTCGCCGAAGCGGCGAACACACTGGCACTCGCCGCGAGAACGCAGAAACACCACAGTTGCCTTTTCATCGAAGTCGCTCCGTCACTTTGCGACTGAAAGAATATCAGAGGCTGGAGGCGTCAAAAGGCTTGGGAAAAAGATTGCGCATTTGCAGGACTTCCACTTTACCTTTGAGGTTGGAGAGAATTACCGGCACATCGCCGCAGAATTCCCAGATGAGCTGGCGGCAGGCGCCGCAAGGCGAAGTCAGGCCGTCGGTATCCGTTACGACTGCGATAGCGTCGAAGCCGCGCTCGCCTTCGCTGATGGCTTTGAAGATGGCAACGCGTTCGGCGCAAAGTGTGAGGCCGTAAGTGGCATTTTCAACGTTGCAGCCGCCAAAGATTCTGCCGGAAGTCGCGCGGATAGCAGCGCCGACGCGGAAATTGGAATACGGCGCATGCGCATTCTCGCGTGCTTGCTTCGCCGCGATGATCAGATGATCGTACTCGCTCACGCTATGGCCTCCGAAATTCTTGGGATTACCGCGCGCAGCAGTGCGATGAATTGCGACTTGATGCGCCCGGCGGTCTCCAGCACTTCTTCCTGGTTCAACGGCGCGTCGGTGGTGCCGGCTGCCATGTTGGTTACGCAGGAGATTCCCAGCACGCGGATACCACTGTGGCGCGCGGCGATGACTTCCGGAACCGTAGACATGCCGACAAGGTCCGCGCCGATTGCACGAAACGAATAGATCTCCGCGGGAGTCTCGTAGCTCGGACCTTGCACAGCAAGATAGACGCCATTGTGGATGTTCAGGGCCAGGTTCTTCCCTTCTTCAGTTATGAAGCGTTGAAATTCCCGGTCGTATGCCTGAGTCATGTCTGGAAAACGCAAGCCGAAGCGCTCGTCGTTCGGGCCAGTGAGCGGATTGACGCCTTGAAGGTTGGCGTGGTCTCGAATCACCACCAGGCATCCTTGCGAATAGTTACGATTGATGCCGCCGGCGGCGTTCGTGAGGATCACCGCCTTGATGCCCATGCGCGCGAAGACGCGAATGGGGAAGGCGACTTCTTTCGTGGAATAGCCTTCGTACAGATGGACGCGGCCTTGCATACCAGCCACCGCGATATCGCCGACGTTGCCGATGACCAGACGTCCGGCGTGCCCGATAGCTGTCGATTGCGGGAAATTTGGAATCTTCGCGTAGGAAATTTTTGTGGCGTTGGTGAATTCGTCCGCGAAATCTCCCAAGCCGGAACCTAGAACCAAAGCGATGCGCGGCCGCAGCTTGGTCTTCCCAAGGATGAATTTGGCCGCGCGTTCTGCGCGCACGAACTCCACGCTTGGCTTCGATTTTGTTTGCGTTGCTGTCGCGTTTTTCTTTGCGCTCATGAGAAAATTCCGACGATGGAAGCGGACATGAGATTCGCCATCGTGCCGGCCAACATAGCGCGGATACCAAATTTAGCCAGTTGGCTTCGCTGCTCGGGAGCCAGCGCGCCAATACCGCCAATCTGAATGCCAATGGAGCTGAAATTCGCAAACCCGCAAAGCGCGAAGGTGGCGATGGTAAAGGATCGGGGGTCGAGTGTGTCTTTCAGGCTGCCGAGCTGTGCGAAGGCAACGAATTCGTTCAGCACCATGCGCGTGCCAAGCAAATTGCCAATAGTGGGGGCATCGTGCCAGGGAATTCCGATGAGCCAGGCCACGGGAGCGAAGACCCAGCCGAACACCTGCTGCAAACTGTAGGGAAACCAGCCGATGTGCAAGTGTGTCCATCCCATCATGGCGTTCACCAGGGCAAGCAGCGCGAGAAACGTAATCAACATGGCAGCGACGTTCAGCGCCAAGTGCAGGCCGTCGACCGTGCCGCGGGCGATCGCTCCCAGGATGTTCGCCTCTTTTTCCGTGGGCGGCATTTCCACACGCCCTGCGGTGAGAGGCTGCTCGGTTTCGGGGACCAGCATTTTGGCCATCAGCAACGTGCCGGGCGCGGTCATGATGACCGCGGTCAGCAAATGCTTCGCGTCCGCGCCGCCGACTCGCATGTAGGCAGCCATCATTCCTCCGGAGATATGAGCCATGCCGCTGGTCATCACGGTCATCAATTCGGATTTCGTGAGCTTCGGAAGAAAGGGCCGAATCGTCAGCGGGGCTTCGGTCTGGCCCATGAATATGCTCGCGGCAACGTTGAGAGACTCGGCCCCGCTCGCGCCCATGATGACGGTCATCAACCAAGCAGCGCCTCGAATAATGATTTGCATCACGCCCAAGTGATACAGGACCGCAAAAAATGCTGCGATGAAAATGATTGTCGGCAGTACCTGAAAAGCGAAAATCAAGCCCAACGAGGAATGGTCCTTACCCAACTCGCCGAACACAAACGAGGAGCCCACATAGGAGAAGTCGAGGAGTTTCTTCGCTCCATTCCCCATTTTTTGGAACAACCACTCTCCTGATTTCACGCGCAAGACGAAAAGTCCGAGTGCCAACTGAAGGCCCAGCCCCCACAGCACGGTCTTTACGCGAATGGCTCTGCGATTTGTTGAAAATATGTAGGCGAGACCCAGGATCGTAGCAATGCCGAGCACTCCTGTGAATCGTCCCATGCGTTTCTCCTCCGCGCTTGCGTCCGGCGCCGAACTAGGGATAGGCAAGCCCGACCGAACACGAACAAATCCTTGACCGTAAGGTTCCGACCGTTCGCTCAGGCCCCGAGAATGCGCCGGATAAGCGGGCGTCTTTCCCTAGGAGGTTCCTGGGCGATGAAATAGGTCTCACCGATCAAGGCTTTCGCCTCGGCCAGCCGCGTATCGGCATTGTAGCGAATGGTCGCAAGCGGTTCGCCTTTCTCAACGCGATCGCCGATGCGCTTATGGAATTGCAGACCGACACCGTGATCGATGGCGTCTTCCTTCTTCTCGCGACCGCCGCCGAGAATGGCAAGCGCAATACCGAACTGCTCGCAATTGGTGCCGGAAATGTAGCCGGAGGCAGGGCTGGCAACGTCGACGTGAAAGCGCGACTTGGGCAATCGAAGCGGCTCATCGACCACGCGGTCGTCACCGCCCTGCAGACGAATCCCCTGCTTGAATTTTTCCTTGGCCTGCCCGGTTGCGATCATTGCCTCTGCCAGGCGGCGGCCTTCATCGACGCTCTCGGTGCGTTCGCCAAGGTAGAACATCCATGCGGACAGTTCCAAACTCAATTCGCGAAGATCGGCGGGTCCGCCGCCGTTCAGGACCTCGATGCACTCCACGACTTCGTTGGCGTGACCAGCGGCGCGGCCGAGAGGCTGGTCCATATCGGTAATGAGGGCGACAACTTTTTTGCCCATGCGCTTCCCGGTTTCGATCATCACCTCTGCAAGGCTGACAGCTTCTTCTTCGCGCTTCATGAAAGCACCGGAGCCCACTTTGACGTCGAGAACGAGAGCGTCGATGCCTTCAGCGAGTTTCTTGCTCATGATGGAGCCGCAGATCAGGCCGATGTTCTCGACGGTACTGGTGGCGTCGCGCAGCGCGTAGATTTTCTTGTCGGCAGGAGCGATTTCCTTGGTCTGGCCAATGAGGCCCATGCCGCATTCTTGCAGCACGTGGCGGAATTGCGCGAGCGAAAGATTCACGTTGAAGCCCGGGATGGCTTCGAGCTTGTCCAGCGTGCCGCCGGTGTGACCCAGGCCGCGGCCGCTGATCATGGGAACGGTGAGGCCCCCGGCGGCGACGATGGGAGCAAGGATGAGGGAAGTCTTATCGCCGATGCCTCCTGTGGAGTGTTTGTCGACCTTTTTTCCAGGAAGATCCGAGAAATTCAGCACTTCGCCGGAATACAACATTGCCTCGGTTAGGGCCGCGAGTTCCGAGCGCGACATGCCGCGCAACCACACGGCCATCAGCCAAGCGGCCATCTGGTAATCGGGAATATCGCCCCGCGTATAGCCGGCGACCAGAAAATCGATTTCGTCGCGGGAATGCTCCCCGGAATCACGTTTTTTTCGGATCAAATCGACAGCGCGCATGCGTGTGTGAACGTCGCGGGAGCGTAACACGTTCTGGAAGGTGGAGGCTAGAGGCCCGAAGCGTCCTCACAGGGATAGAAGCTAGGATTTGGCCCGGAGGTAGAAGCCATAGATCAGCAGACCCAAGCCACTTAGAAATACGACTGGAGCGAGATACGTGGTGACTATCGGCGGAACCTGTATAGGTAAAGTAAAGCTGCTATACCCTGCGGCAAAATACTGGATGACACCCGCCAGCAACATATACAGCAATCCACGGCGGATCTGATGGCGGCCTCCGGTGCGCACCCGGGAAGACAAATGAACCTTTGGAATGTCTTCACGGCAGTGCGGGCAGCGAGTCAGGTGCGCGAGCATGGATTTCCCACAAAACACGCAGGGGCGCGTCGCCAGCGCTTGATTCTGCAGGGAAACGGCCATGTAAGGGCTAGAAGCCTCAACATTTAGCCTAGGGCTCGGTCCCCGCAGCGTCAAGGCAGCCGCCTACAGAGAGTAAACAGCGGCGGATTTCCAACCTAAATACGGCACCCCAAAACGCGCTTGCAATGCGAAATGATTACCATGTTCGGAATACGTCGCACAGGATAAACTCGACCGGCGGTCGCCGGAAAAAACGTGTCGAACCCTTCTCACGAGTATTCAGCGCGCCTTGAAAGATTTGTCGGAGCCGTTGCGGCTAAACACCACCAGCACATCCTTGTCGGAAACACGAAGATCGGAATAATAGCCGCCGGATTGGTCCTCGCCTGGCTCTCCTTCGCGAAGGAGTGGTTCTCGCCGTATTGGTTGGTTATACCGCTGTGCGTTTATGCAGCATTTGCAGTTCTTCACGAACATGTCCTCCGAGCCCGCACTCGCGCCCAAACGGCCGCAGAGTTTTATCGCAAAGGTCTTGCACGCGTCGAAGACCGCTGGGCGGGAACAGGACAGACCGGCGATCGATTTCGCGAGGAACCGCATGTATATGCGGACGACCTCGACCTTTTTGGCCGCGGCTGCCTCTTCGAACTGCTCTCGACCGCGCGGCTGCCCATGGGAGAAAGCCAGCTAGCGAACTGGCTGCGCTTCCCTTCGTCGAAAGAGGCCATCCTCGAGCGGCAGAGTTTGATCCGTGAATTCCGGGAGAAACTCGACTTGCGCGAGGATCTCGCGGTGACCGGCGAGGATCTGCGCACGCGGCTCAATCCCGAATCGCTCGTTGGCTGGGCCGAAGGCCGGCGAGTCTTGCCCAAATCTCCGTGGCGAGTCGTCACCGCTGTTCTCGCGCTTTGCACCGCGGCCGCCATCATCTACTACTTCGCGGGCGGGTCTTATTGGGCCGCGCTAATCCTCCTCGCGATTGATGCGGGGTTTCTGCGCGCCTTGAAGAAGCGAGCCCAAACGGTAATTCATGAGGTCGCTTGCAACGCCGAAGGACTTCTTCTCTTTTCACAGATACTGCAGCGTTTGGAGCGGGAGCCGTTTGCTGCGCCGCGGCTGCAAGCCTTCTCGGCCGAACTCACCTCCGAAGAGCGGCGTGCCTCGCGCGCGATTCGAAAGTTGGCTCGGATCGTTTACTGGATCGATGCAGAACACAGCTTGCTTGCGCATTTGGCGGAACTGCCCTTGCTGTACACCATCCAAGTGGCATTTGCTGCTGAGACTTGGCGGACCCGTTTCGGGCACCGCTTGCGCCGTTGGGTGGAGATTGCCGGTGAGATCGAGGCATTGCTGTCGCTCGCGGCCTATGCCTTCGAGCATCCCGCCGACCCATTCCCGGAATTTGTGAGTGCGGAAAATCCCGCGACGTTTCACGCTGAGGAACTGGGGCATCCGCTGATTCCTGCAGCCCGCTGCGTTCGCAATACCGTGCGGCTCGATAACGACACGCGGGTTCTCTTGGTGAGCGGCTCAAACATGTCAGGTAAAAGCACGCTCCTGCGCGCCGTCGGAATCAACGCGGTTTTGGCAATGGCCGGGGCTCCGGTGCGCGCAAAGTCGCTGCGGCTTACGCCCCTGGCCATCGGAACCCGCATTTGCAGCACGGATTCTCTGCAGGAAGGCCGCTCCGGCTTTTACACCGAAATTCTCCACATCCGCTCCGTGTTCAACCTGGCGGAGAGCGCGAAGCTGCCGCTGCTATTCTTGTTTGACGAGTTACTTGAGGGCACAAACTCAAAAGATCGCAGGCTCGGTGCCGAAGGTTTACTTCGTGCGCTACTGGATCGGGGAGCGATCGGCATTGTCACGACGCACGACTTGGCTCTGACCGAAATCAGTCAATCCCTGGGCAATCGCCTGTGTAACATGCATTTTCAAGATTACGTCGAGAACGGTAAAATGCGTTTCGATTACACGCTGCGCGACGGCGTGGTAGCCAAAAGTAACGCCATCGAGTTGATGCGTCTTATCGGACTCCAGGTGTGAGAGTTCGCTTCTGACGTCCCCGCGCCCATGCCATCTTCTTTGCTCAAACGTGGCTCTATTGCTTTCCCATAGGAGCTATGCGAGCATCGCTATGGGTATCCAATAGGAGAATCATGGGCAACAAAAAAGATGTCTGGCAAGGGACGCTGGCGCTGATGGTGTTAAAGACGCTCGATACGCTCGGGCCGCTGCACGGCTACGGCATCGCGCGGCGCATCGAGCAGACCAGCGGCGATTTGCTGGCCGTGAACTACGGCACGCTCTACCCGGCTCTCCTCAAGCTTGAACAGGAAGGCTACATTCGCTCGGAGTGGGGCGTGTCCGACAACAATCGCAAGGCTAAGTACTACAAGCTGACTCGCGCGGGACGAAAGCAATTGGAGCGCGAGGCACGCGAGTGGGAGCAGACAACGGCGATCGTCGCAAGGTTCCTGGCACCCGGCGAGGAAGTTTCGTGAGATGGCTGCGCGCGTGCGCCCTGCGCCTGGCTGGAATGTTCCGCAAGCAGCAGCGCGATCTGGAATTTGCCGCGGAGATCGAGAGCCATCTCCAAATGCACATCGAAGACAATTTGCGGTCCGGCATGAGCACAGACGAAGCGCGGCGAACGGCGCTCATCAGGCTCGGCGGCGTGGAACCCGCCAAAGAGCTCTACCGCGAGCGCCGCGGACTGCCGTTGCTGGAAACGCTTTATCAGGATGTGCGTTTCGCCTTCCGAATGCTGCGGAAGAATCCCGCATTCACGTCTGTGGCGGTGCTTACGCTGGCGCTCGGCATTGGAGCGAACACCGCTATTTCTAGCATCGTGAACACCATCCTTCTTCGCCCTCTGCCCTACAAGAATTCCGCGCGCATGATCGCTGTTCATACCAAAACGGCGATGTTCCCGCAGTTTGAACTGGCTTCTTCCTGGCCTGCCTTCCGGGCCATTCGCGACCGTGCCGCCGCGCTAGATGGTGCGGCTGCGTATTGGGTGACCGAAAGAACGTTGACCGGAGAGGGCCAGCCGGCCGTCCTGGACGTTGCCGGCGTCTCCAGCGATTTCTTTCAACAATTGGGAGGTACTGCTAAAAACGGACGTTTGCTGTCCGAAGAAGATCACAAACCGGGCCAGGATTCCGTGGCGGTTATCAGCGACACGCTCTGGCGCACGCGCTTCTCAAACGACCCCGCCATCCTCGGACACAAACTGATTCTCGACAAACAGGTCTATACCGTCGTCGGTGTGGCCGCCAAAAGCTTTCGATATCCGGATCGCACCGATATCTGGGTGCCTCTCTCGCTCACTCCCGAGATGGAACAGAACCAAACGTTTTTCAGGCTCCAGGTGATTGGCACGCTGCGGAACGGAGAAACCCTGGAGCGCTTGCAAGCGCGTCTCGCGATCATTGCTCAGGAATTTCCCCGCCTCGCCCCTCAATTGGGGAAGGACTTCAACCTGATCGCTCAGCCGCTCTTGGAAAAAACCGTAGGCGACGCCCGGGAGAGTTATCTCGTGCTGCTGGGCGCGACCGCGTTCGTGCTACTGATCGCTTGCGCTAATCTGACCAGCCTGCTCCTGGCACGCGGCTGGGCCAGGCACCGTGAGTTGGCCGTGCGTGCGGCGCTCGGCGCTTCGGCTGGCAGACTGCGGCGGCAGTGCCTGGTGGAAAGTTGTTTGCTGGCGTTGCTCGGTGGCGCGGCGGGGATTGGCATCGCAGCCGCGGGCGTGCAGGCATTTCGCATCATGGCCCCCGCAGGCACCCCGCGAGTGGAAGAAATCACTACCGACTGGACGCTCCTCTGGTTCGCGCTTCTCACCTCTTTGGTCGCGGGCCTTGTCTTTGGCCTTGCGCCGTCTCGCCATGCCTCGCAAACAGCTCCCACGAAAATCTTGAAGCAAACAGGCCTGGGAAGCGTCGGCAGCTTTTCGAAGTTCGGCAACGCCCTGGTCGTGCTCGAAGTTGCTCTGGCCTTCGTCCTGCTCGCTGGCTCGACGCTCATGGTGCAAACGCTCGCGCACCTCCTGCGCCAGAATCCTGGCTTCCGCACCGAGCAGGTGTTTACATTTGATTTGCCTCTGTCTTCCAGCTCCGCCGAAAAAAATCAAGAGGCCCTGATCGACCTGCAAAATGAACAACTGCGGGAAATCGTGGAGGGCGTGCAGCGAGTTCCGGGAGTCAAAAATGTTGTGGCCGCCGATCATGGTGTGCTCAACGGAATGCGATTTGCACACTCCGGCCTGGAACTGGAGGACGCTCCGTCGGACAAAACGGCGCTAGATCAAGACGTTATGGAGCGCTCAGTCTCGCCCAGTTACTTCCGATTTCTTGGCATTCCGCTGGTTCGCGGAAGAGAGTTCAATGAACGCGACGTACGAAACGCTCCCAAGGTCATCATCCTAAACGAATCCATGGCCCGAAAATGCTGGGGCACTCTCGACGTGCTGGGGAAACGCATCAGTCTGTCCAGCAGCGGCAAGGGCCATCGGCAATGGAATGAGGTTGTCGGCATCGTCGCGGACGTCCGCGATCTCGACATCCAAAGCAACGCCGAACCGGAATACTTCCAGGCACTTTCGCAATCGAGCGTTCCGTCGTTTCACCTGTTCGTCCGCACAGATAAGGATCCCGAAGCGCTGGCCGCCGTTATTTCCCGTCAAATCGGGGCCAAGTATCCCGATCAGCCCATGACGCATGCCACGACTCTACGAAGAACGATTTCGGAATCGGTTGGCGACCAGCGCCTGTACACCGTCCTGCTCGCGATATTTACAGTCCTTGGTTTATCGTTGGCGCTTTCGGGCGTTTATGGCGTCATCTCGTATTCCGTGACCCGCCGCACGCAAGAGATTGGCGTGCGCGTGGCGTTGGGTGCGGGACCTGCCGACGTGCTGCGCATGGTCATGCGGCAGGGCCTCGCTTTGATTGCAACCGGAGCCGCGATCGGACTCGTAGCCGCCCTGGCAATGACACGTCTCATTGCCGGAGAACTGTACGGAGTGAAGCCCAACGACCCTGTGACACTGCTCATGGCTGTCTTTTTAATTCTACTCGTGGGAAGCATTGCCTGCTGGATTCCCGCGCGCCGCGCCATGCGCGTTGATCCCATAGTCGCGCTCCGTTACGAATAGTCAACTTCATCGAGAATCGCCCGTGCGGCGCAGGTTTGCATCAGCGCGCGGATACAAACTTTTGGCGTTGGCCAAAAGGCAAACGCCCGACCATGGCCTATCGCGGCGCGATTTCTCACTCTCCGGTAGCAGTGCCACCAGCCGCAAGAGAAACGACAACCGCCTCAGCTGCGCGGCGTTTTTCAAAAGCGATTGCACGTCCACCGCCTTCCATCCGTATCGTTCGAAGAAACGCGGTCCTTCCTCCGGCGCAAATTTGAAAGGCGCCGCCTGGTTCAGTTGCGAAACCATTCGCTTCCGCAACATGCGCAGGAGTCCCGGAGAAGCGATGTCCACAATCCAGGAATGAAAGCTTGCACGCGCAGCCAAATCCGCGGCCAACTCACCGGCCGCTTCCACGCTCAGATAAATCATCAAGCCTTCCGTAATGATCAGCGTCCGTTTTGCGCTCTGCCCTAGCCGTGCAAACAGCTCGCGTCTCCCGCGAACGTCCGAGAGATCCTGCCGAATGCGCTCGAGAGCACATACCGGCTTCTCATCGCTCAGCACCTCTTCCTTGTAATCGAGTATTTCCGGCAGATCGACTTCAACCCAGCGCAGCGAAGGCGGAAGCTGCATGCGGTAAGGCCGCGAGTCCAGCCCGGCAGCCAAATTAATGACCATGTCCGCGCCGCGCTGCAGCTCGGCCTTAATGAACTCATCGATCAGATACGTGCGCGTGATCATCGACCACGCGTTGTCACCGCCCAACGGCATCAGTCGCGCGATCCGTTCGCCGCGCTCACCAGCCAGGCGGCGCGCAAAGGGATCGCGAAAAACGGCATCGGGCCGCTCCGTCTCCTGCGCGCGATATACCGCTACCCATCGCGCAGTATCCGAGATATTGCGGATCAATGGCTCAGATTGCGATTGCGGATCGGCCATGGCGACCTCAGTCTGCGCCCACGAGTCTCTAGGCGTGAAGATTACTTACCGACGGCATAGTGCAGCTTGACCACGCCGTCTGTGAACTTCGTGCAGGAGATCAGTTTTAGTGGCACGGTGCGGCGGCCGGGCGCGATCAATGGAATGCCTTCGCCAATAAACGTGGGGATCACGCTAATCACGAACTCGTCGATCTCTCCTTGGTCGAGAAACGATGCAATGATGCCGGCGCCACCCATCATCCAGACGTCTTTCCCCTTTTTCCCCCGCAGACGGGTTGCAAACGCTTTGATTGGTTCGTTCACGAACTCCACGCCCGCCCGCGCTGCCGATTGCACCGGACGGCGTGTGAAGACATAGTTCTTGACTCGTGTATCGAAGGCCGTCCCGCTCACGCCTTTCTTTTGAAACTCAAGCGCCATGTCGCACGTCTTCCTGCCCCACAGGATCGTGTCGATCGATTTATAGAACGCACCCATGCCGTAGTTGCCCTTCGGACGCGGACGGTCGAGCCAGTCGAACGAGCCGTCGCGCCGGGCAATAAAGCCGTCGGTACTCGTGGCGATGTAGACGATAATTTTTCGCTTGCGGACCATAGCGCGGCAGCGACCCAATCCTACAGTGGAACGCCTGAGGATTTCCATCAAGCCCGCTTAGGGAAGAAGGCGCTCGCCTGTCTCGTTCCCCTCACGTTTCGTTCGGGAATCCAGACTTTCACCACGGGCGTCTAGCGGCTGGGCTTGTGTTTAACAACCAAGCCTCCACCCGCAGCTTATGTCAGCACAGATTGGGAGTATGACCTGGAATTTTATTGACACGGTAAGGGTCACTCTGGTAGACTCTTTTCGTTCAGTAGTGCGCCTCGCCTCCGCGAGGCTCCCCCAAAAATCCCAAATCTAATCTTTCTTTCTGGAGACTTCCATGTCCACCACTCGCTCCAAGGACCGTTCCTCTTTGTGTTCGTTCACCTTTGCCGATGGCCGCCAGTGCCGCACTCCCCGGGCCGCCCATCCGTACCTCTGCGTGTTCCACGCCCGCAAGGATGCGCAAGCCCTTGCCGCCGAAGCCGCCGGTAAGGACATCGCCTATCACCTTTCCGGCGACTATGTGTCCGCCTGCGATCTCAGCTCCGCCCTCGGACGCCTCTTCTCCGCCGTCGCCCAAGGTCAAATGAAGCCCAAAACCGCCTCCACCCTCGC